>FRDC01004146.1_pt1 | contig 147076 bp, 141 predicted proteins | sample 1106171 | NCBI WGS metagenome assembly FRDC01 (sample SAMEA3930566, study PRJEB13176) | freshwater metagenome | biome: Drinking water system; feature: drinking water; material: water | place: Singapore | collected 2014-12-20 | reverse complement strand
CCCCCACCCCCCCCAGTTCAAAATGGAATAGCTCGCACCCCTTTACTGGAAGGACAAACGCAAGTGGTCTCTAGCAATCCTTATATTCCGATTCGCTTACAATATGATGTCAGTGAGTTTCAAGGCGCAGCTGGAGTTTATCTAGAAGTCAGCCGGCCTAACACTGGATTTACTGTGCCCAATGGGACACAAACAGACCCATATAGATTGAACTTTTCAACGAGTGCAGGAACCATCGGATATTTTACAATATATCCCATCCAAGCAATGCCGGGTTGGGGAACGTATCAGATCAGAATAATTCCTCTCGATCGGTCGTTTCAACAACCAGTAGGGAAATTTTCAAATCCAGCCGTATTAGTTTTGCAACCTAATTAAGAATTACCAATCAAGGTCACTAGCTTGTAGATGAGAAGAAACCCACCTGCGATCGACACAACTGCTCCCGCAACAGTTACAAGTATCACTGGGACCATGATCCAACGATTGGTCAATAGAGTTTGAGGTGCATGATCTGACATGACGACGATCTCCTTATTTTTTTCATATCACACTTGATCCACTACCTATAAACCATTTAATCTATTTTTAACAATGTCTTCTCAAATGTCCAAACTCCTTCTAACGGTAGCCGCCATTCTATATCTGTACTTTATAGGCGGATATTTAAACAATCCTATGACCAACTCCATAGCTGATCTTACCATTGCTATGGTCGATGACCACACGCTTCGAATTAACCCTTATGCGGGCAATTCCTTAGATGTCTCCAGATATCAAGGGCATTTTTATTCAGGCATGCCTCCCGGCCTTTCCGTCCTCATGATCCCCATTTATATCATCACAAAAATTCCATTATCCTTCGTGCCCGCTCCTGCCTTGGCAAAACTCGATCACTTCATTGACGAAAATCTTTCCAAAAAACATGGAGCTATTTTTTGGACACAGAAAAGAAGCACTGTTGTCATCCTGCTCATATTAAGTACTTGCCTCATTGCAGTACCACTGACTTTGATTTCATTTAAAAAATTCATTGAACTGACTTCTCATCTGAACTTAGTTCAATCTAAATCATATTTTCTCTTTTTTTGTGTCTTCTTACTTTTAGGATCGCCCCTTGCTGACTTTACAGCAACCCTGTACCATAACACCGTTGCAGCACTCCTTTTGTGGCTTGTTTTTGCCACTCGTGTGATTCATTGGGGAAAGAAAATTTCTGCAACGCATCTCTTTTTCATTGGATTCACCTGTGGCATGTGTCCCACATTGGACTATCCATCATTGGTATACACTCTAATTATTTTAGGGTTTGTTTTCATAAGTTTGCCTCCTGAAAATAAAAAAATAAAAGGCATTCAACTGATTTCGATCTTCATTGGATATGCGCTCCCCTTGAGCGCGCTTCTACTTTATCACAACGAAGCGTTTGGAAGTTTTCTAGCCAATGCTTACCAGTTTAGAGATCCCGATGCTGGACACGCTACCCCATTAATAAACGCAGAACTAGCGGAACAAGGGTGGAAAACTTTTTTACCCAGCATTGCAAAACTTTCACGAACGTTTTTTCACCCATGGTGTTCTCTCATTATTTACAACCCCCTTATTCTCCTTAGCCTGGCGATGTCTCCTATTTATTTTTTCAAATCAAACCTACTCAAAGACAAAGCTTTATGGAGCACTGTATTTTTGCTCTGTTTTTCAAATTTCTGGTTCTATACCACCCTACCCTTGGCAGTTCCGCCATTTGTAGGGTCCTTCGGCGCGAGATACACGATTTACTCTGTATTTTTTAGCATCTTATGTTTGATTCAGTTCTCAAAAAAATCAACTCAGATCGTTAATAAAATAACCATCCTGACATGTATTTTAGCTATGATTCCCACATGGCTTTATCTTTTTTATGGCTCCCCACCTAGGACCTTATCAGAGTATTGGGCTCTCTTTCTGAACATTGGTCCTGCCAATTACACTTTGACAAAACTTTATGAAGGAAGATTTTTGCAATCCTCATTTTGGAGTTGGATGAGTTTTCTAATTCTGCTCAGCGTCTGCATGTTTTACGCTCGTACACAAATATTGAAAAAAACGTGAAAGCCTTCTTCACAGTCTCTTCACTTAAATCCTGATCTTTTAATCCGATAAAAGTTTTGAAGTTAAAACTATACCTTTGAGGCTAACCGCTATGAACCCTTCTGAATCCAAAGCTAAATCAGGCCAGTATCTTACATTTAGTTTGCGATCTCGTCTTTATGGAGTTCCTATTTCGATTGTTAGAGAAATCAATCAGGTAGGAGATATCACTCCCGTTCCGCAAACACCAGAATACGTAGTTGGAATTATGAACCTACGAGGAAAAGTCATTCCAGTGGTCGATCTCAAAATGAAATTTAAAATGGAAAAAACCGTCTACACACGTGAAACCTGCATTATTGTTATTGAAGGGGCTCACGGACATATTGGCACTATTGTAGATTCTGTCAGCGAAGTATTTGAACTAGCTAGTTCAAATATCGAACCTCCACCCACTCTAGGCAATGAAGATATCTTAGACTACCTCATTGGAGTCGGAAAAGTAGACAATAAAGTCATTTTATTAATCAACATTGTTTCCACCCTCATGAAGGAAATTACCAAGCACCCTCAGTTAATGGAGAAAGTAGCTGCTTAAACTTTTATTATCAAGGAGATATAATTATGAACTTCTCACTCAGTAAAAAAATAACTCTCACTGGACTTGTTCCAACAGTTATTTTCCTAGTCTTCGCGATCATCATGATCCAAAAAAATCTTACTACTGTCAAAAAAGCTAATGCTATTTTTAATAATATGGGATTTCTACAGAAGATTTCAGATCTTTCTGCAGATCTTCAACTCGAGCGTGCTAAAACAGTAATGTATTTCAACCAAATCTATTCAAAATCGGATGTGGACGCACAGAGGTTGGTTGTTCAACAAAAAATCGGCCTTTATAAGGACGCACTTTCTAAAGCGGAAATTAAATCTAAACAGCTAGAACACACTACTCAAGCACTTGACTCACTAGATGCAATTCGAAAACGCGTAGACGGAAAAGAAATCACGATTAAAGAAGTCGTAGGAGCTTATAGTACACTTGTTTCAAACTTGATCGAATCACAAGATGACATTGCAGAGGATAGTCAACTGGAAGACCTCAGTGACAGAATCAAAGCTATCGTTCACTTTGAAATGGCTAAGGATTACGGCGGCCAACTTCGAGCAGGAATGGTAACTATTCTAAGTAAAGACGAACCTGTTGATGAAACCACACTCACTCGACTCACCAATCTCAAGGGAATGATCGATTCAAATTTGTACTCTAAAACGTTAGACATTAGCACCGAGTCACGAGACAAAATCAGCAAATTTCCATCTTTAGAACATTGGCAACATGTGCAGAAAATTTTCAACCTTGTCATCAGAAAATCGGAACTTGGGGGCTTTGGCGAAAACGCAAAGGCTACGCTGGAAATTTTAAATAAAACGGTAGGAGATGTACAAGAAGTCATCAAAATCGAGTCAGATTTAGTATCGAAAAGTGCAGATGAAATTAGAAGTACAGAAAAAGCAGCTGCTTGGTTCATCGGCGCTATTGTTCTTCTTGTTGGACTAGGAATGGCAGGATTCTTGTACTGGATTATTCGTGCCATTACTAAGCCAATTAATGTTGTCATTGAAAATCTGAGATCCAGTGGCACACAGGTTTCAAGCGCTTCTGAGCAGCTTCAGGGAGTAAGCCAAAACCTTTCATCAGGGGCAACTGAAGCCGCAGCTTCACTCGAAGAAACGGTTTCTTCTTTAGAAGCTTTATCTAACAAAGTAAAACTTAATGCAGACAACGCAAAAGAAGCCAGCTCACTCTCTCAAAGCAGTCGTAACTCAGCTGAAGAAGGAGAATCTGAAACTCAAAAACTCATTGCGGCGATGAAAGAAATTACTCAGAGTTCAAAGAAAATTGAAGAAATCATCAATGTCATCGACGATATCGCCTTTCAAACTAACCTGCTTGCACTGAACGCAGCCGTTGAAGCAGCTCGAGCTGGTGAGCAAGGACGAGGCTTTGCAGTGGTCGCCGAGGCTGTTCGAAATCTAGCTCAACGAAGTGCTTCCGCCGCAAAAGAAATCACTTCTCTCATCAAAGATAGCGTTCATCAAATCGAGAGCGGATCCAAGATTGTGGATAACAGTGGAGCAGCGCTGAAAAATATTGTTCTTGCAGTCAAAAAAGTTGCTGACCTTAACAATGAGATCGCACTTGCTAGCCAAGAACAAGCAGAAGGAATCTCGCAACTCAACAAAGCCATGGGTCAACTAGACCAAGCAACGCAAGCCAACGCTGCTGCATCTGAAGAAGCTGCAGCCTCCGCAACTGAACTCTCCACTCAATCCACAGCACTAGAAAATCTAGTTCAAAACCTAGCTTCAGTCGTAGATGGAACGAACTCATCTAAAGGTGGGGTTCAATTTACTTCAGTCATTCCTCCTAAGCCCAAAAACATGGGCAACAATGAAGCATCACCTAGAAAAAAATTCAAACCCTCACTAGTACACTCTCAGACTCATACAGAAGCAGTATCTGAAGAAAATAAAGCTGAGAATGTCATCCCCTTTGACGCAGAGGGTGTAAATCAAAAGGTCGGCTCACTTAAAGGCTTTTGAGACAAAAGTTCCCGCAACCCCATGAATTTGACTTCCGTTGTAGAAATGAATAAAACAGCGGAAGTCAGTTCGGGGGGGTTATGTTTTTTTTACTTTTTATTACGCCGTGGTTTTTGTTTTCCACCTATGCAGCAGATCCTGCATCTGTTTTGCAAAACCCAAACTCAACTGTGTCTGAAATTCAAGAAGCTTTTGATTATGCTAAAACAACAGAAGTTTTTGACCCAAAGATTGCTTCCGCGCTGATTTATTTTATTGAAAATACAAAACAAAGTGATCTGAGAGCTCGGGCTGCAGAAAAACTCTATCTTCATTTTCACTATAAAAGAGGTCAATTTTTAAAAGTAGTGAGTGTACTTTTAAAACCCGAAATCCAACTCTCTTTAGAAAGATTCATGGTTTTCGATGCAGACCCTCAAGTCAGAGTCTTCGCTGTTCGATTGGGCCAAATTCTTTTGGGAAGTTTTGATGATTCACCCGAGACTCAAGAACCTAAAAACCAACTTGTGAATCGATACATCCCCACACTTCTTCTTGCATTTAGACACCCCGACATTGACCTTCGAGTAGAAGCACAAGCTGCGCTTGACAACTTAAGTGAAACTGAAGCATTTCAGAAAAGCTCTATAGCTAAAACAACGCTCGTTCAAATGCTTGAATTCGCAAAGACCCATTTTGAAAAAGACTACAGTGATTATGCCTCAGTTATTCAGGGTTATTTGGACAAAATCTCTACTCAAGGTCAACCACGGCCCCGCCCGAAATAATAGGCAACACAGGATAAGTAGAAACGTTGGGATAATAATGTATCCCAAGATGAAATCCTGGCCAGTGATGACTCACACCCACTCCATAGATAGAATAGGTGAAGTCATAACTCGCTCCCGCTGACAAAACGTTCCCTAATCGTTTCTTATGCGGATTATAAGACCAAGAAATGTCTGTCTCTACCGAAGCCCCATGAACAAACCCAGAAGTAGAAAGAGAGTTTGTATTTACAGTTACTTGAGAAAAATTAAGGTTGGGCGCCACAAAAACAGCCACCTCAGGAACTAAAGCAAAAGCTAAAACCATACCCGGCATCCAAGCGTTAATCTGGGTGTTAGGATTCGTAACAGAGAGATCGACCAGGTTATAAGTTTGATACGAGAGGGTCAATGCCATTGCGAACTCTTTGAAATCCAAAATCGAAAGCTTCGCATTTCCATTATAAATTTTATAAAAATCATAGATCACATGAGTCCCAATTTGAAGAAAATCGGTCACCCCCAAAGCAATACTTGTTCCAAGAACAATTCTCCCAGCTCTCAACGTAAATGGGCTAGGTGCCAAATGAGAATATCCAAAAAGAGGATTTTCAACTGTGGATGATTGAACATTTTGAGAATAAAAACCAAATGGGATCGATAAAAATATTAAAACAGAAACAATATGAGCTGACTTTTTTTTCATCCAAACCACTCCTCCATATAAAACCACAAACGCTCCGACAGCAAAAACAAACCCCATAAGCTTAGACTTGATCACAGCAGACAATGCCTCAGGAGAATTCAACAATTCTGGGTGCGCGCCAATCAGCTCTTGTCCAGCCCAGGATAAGACAGCGCACCAAATCCCAGCTCCCAATATCGTAACAAAGCTGAATTTTAAAAACGGCATTTTTAAAATCCCTGCTGGAATAGAAATCAAATGCCTCACAACGGGAAGCAGTCTTGAAACAAAAACCCCAATGACCCCGTAGTTCCCAACAATTTTTTGAGCAAAATCAATTTTCTCATCAGAAATCAAAAACCTTTTTCCATAACGCTGAATCAAAGGCAATCCAACCCACTGTGCAACGAAATAACTCACAGCCGAACCAAAATAGCTTCCTAGTGTTCCAGCAATAATCACTCCCCACAAACTCATCTTCCCTTGCGCAGCCCAAAACGCCGCAGGGGGCATAACGATTTCTGAAGGAACTGGAATGATAGAGCTCTCCATAGCCATGAGGAAAAAGACACCCCAATAACCCCAATCCTTGAGCAGTTCGAACCAAAACTGAATCAACTGATGTAAAAGCTGGTGAATCATACGTAAGGTCCGAAGCTTAAACGGAAAACACGCGACTTGCAAATCAAGATTAAGGCGTATAAATTCGCAGCATTCCGTGTCTGTCTGTTGGAGTGTAGCTCAGCGGGAGAGCATCCCCTTCACACGGGGAGGGTCGTAGGTTCAATCCCTATCACTCCAACCACGAAATCTCAGGCACGTCCTGGCAAAGTATAGGAATACCTTTTATTTGAATAGAAAAGGCTAGACGATCTAAATCATAAGCATTCTCTAGATTTTCAACCTGGAGCTCTAGAAAATCTAAAAGTAAGGTCTGTGGAGTATCCAAACCAAGATGTAACGACTTTTCTATATGTATATGCGCTATAGCAGCTGATCGCGCAATCGAACTCAAAATATGTCTTAACATGCAGTAATAATCTGGCAGAGAACTGAGATCTTTTAAAAAATTTTTAGATAATTTTTTTATTTTTTCAAAATCTTGGGAATGAATTCCTTTTTGAAGAGTTTTCTCCATTTTTTCTATATCAATCTCAGGTAGCCATTCAGGGGGAAGTGCGGTTAGCGGCATATAAGACCTAAAAGAGGGGGTCTGATCCATTGAAACGAACTCATCACACAAAACACCAATCCCTTTTTTCTGGTATTCACTCGCCCTCCAGTCATAAAAAAATGCGGAGATTAATCCTAACCTCTCACCCCAAATCAACCGATTCGATATCTTTCTTGATTCACCCTGAGTAAGTTCAGCATAAAGAAACTGTCTTTCCCTATTCATCTCAATCGCTTCTTTTAGGTGTTCTCTAAAACACCCTGTCGAAGATGCATGCGCAGAAATCACTAGAATGAAATAAAATATAAACATAAAACAAATCTTTACTGTTTGGGTTTTATTGTAAAATCGGAACCCTGTCATGCTATTATCTTCTCATGCCTCACCTGAGCCATCACATTTTTATTTGCACCAACGAAAGACCTCCAGAAAACCCCAAAGGCTGCTGTAAAACCAAAGGCGCTGAAGAATTAGTCCGCCTTTTTAAAGAAGCTGTTATTCAAAATGGACTCAAAGCCACCGTTCGAGCTCAAAAAGCAGGATGCCTTGACGTCTGTGAACATGGTCCTTCGGTTGTCATTTACCCTGAAGGTATTTGGTATGGGAAAGTCAAACCTGATGATATTTCTGAAATTATTGAAAAACACCTCAAACAAAATCAGCCTGTAACACGACTTTTAATTCGCAGTAAATCTTAATACAACACTTTAAAATCTCATCGATAGCCCTGCAAATGGGTTAATCACATCTGCACCACTGGTCAAACCAATATTAATGCCGGCATCCAGTTGGGTATTGGGTGTTAAGTTATAAGTCAATCCCATATCCAACGTTGCAATCCACTTTGAATTACGCTCACTACTAGATTCACTATAAAACTCGATGTAACCAGAAAGCAATTGAATGATACTATGCCCAAGAGAAAATGAAGATATAAACACTGAATGAAAATCACTATTCGATTCGTTTTTATTTTGATTCAACTGAACCATCGTTCCAAGCTGCCATTGCTGAGGAAGCGCAACCATTAATGGGAAAATAACTCCGCCTTCGAATTTTCCATTTCCAAGGTTGGAAGCTGCGGTTGGAATTTTTAAAAATGGTAGCAATCCTACAGCGATGTCGCCTTCATCATTCCCCATAAGGTTAATCTTGACCCGCAGTGTAGTGTCTCCGAACCCTTTTTTAATTTCTTTAGCTCCGTCAATATCCGTTTCGTTAAAAACTAAACTTTGAATAACGGTTTGAAAATCAACCTTATTGTTAACTCCAACTTTAAGGTTAATCTGGTTCGCAAAAAATTTCCTAGTCGTTGTAGTCTGTCCTGATTCGATTTGTTGGTTGTAAGTATAACTCAGAAAATCTGTTTCGAATTGAAAGTGCCCTGCAGGAACCGTGTAAGGAGACTCTGTTTTATCGGGACGGTCTGTAACAAAGTCTCTCATCTTGTCTTGAGCAGCACTCATACGAGTGGTTACGAACAAAACGAAAGACACAGAAAAAATAAGAACTTTTTCTATAACAGTCATATGAATAATTTGTGTATGTGTATTTTGTTTATTACGATGAGCCATGATTGAAATCTTACACTAGGAGAAATCTATATAACGATGGTTTTCTGCTTCTTTATGGATTCTTTGCATATTTACTTTCAGTCATTTTTATTCATTTTTTCATCATAATATCATATAGTTAAAATTAATTGACAAAATTAGTATGATTATATAAGTTAACCCTCGCTCTGGCGTTCTATAGCAACGCTCGCTGAAGTGGAGACTTGCTTATGTTGAAAAAAAATCAAAGAATTGCACTGTTTGTTACTGCATTCGTCCTGACCGGATTTATCTCAAAAAATTCACTCAACAGTACAAACGACGAATCCAAAATCGAAGACGAAGCAACATCCTCTCACGCAGACTCCTTTCCTGAAACTTTACAAGAAATGATTCAAAAAGCACTCGATGCGGTTGAGCAAGCTCCAGATATGCGCTCATGGAAACTCGGTGGCTACGCTCCAGAAAGTGTTTTTCTTTATGTTCAAGGCATGAGTCATGACTCTGATAACTCAGCTGAAATTTGGAAAGATTTTTGCGAACTACTACTCAAGCTTGATCCCCATTCACTCTCTCTTTTTAGAGATCAAATTTCTAAATATCGATCTGACTTAAAATGTGCCAATAAACTCAAAAGCAAAATTATTCGCCATTGGACTCAAAAGGAAAATGAATTCAATGATTACGCTACTCAAGATCTGAAGGAAAAATATCCTTATATTCAAAGACTCTATCTAAACAGCTTCGGCATTCACCCTCTAAAAACAACAGAAAATCATGAAATTCCAATTGACGCTTCAAAAGGGGTCCGCCTGCCACAAAACGAACATCTCCAAGAAAAGCAAGTTGTGCTTACTTTCGACGATGGCCCACACCCCATCCATTCTCCTAAAATTTTAGCGACGTTAAAAGCTTATAAAGTTAGAGCTAATTATTTTCAAGTTGGAGAAATGGCGAAACAATATAAAAATATAACTCAACAAATCGCGGATGCGGGAAATGTCGTTGGATCCCACAGCTACTCCCATCCTGATTTAGCTCAAATGGATATCTGCCATGCTGAAAAAGAAATCATCAGCGGACGAGATGCCATTGCTGATGCTTTGAATACAACCGATCGCCCCTGGGAGCAAATTCGTGTCCCATTTTTTCGATTCCCTTATGGTGAGTCAAACGAACAGCTAGATGATTTTACTCAAAATTGGGCAGGTTTTAATGCGCAGTACAACAACCCTTGTCGAGGTCACACTCTAAGCCGAAGAATTCTTGAGAAAAAGGACGGCCTCGCCTCCTTTATGTGGGACATCGATAGCAAAGACTGGAAGTATCGAGACCCCATAGTTCTTTACAATAAACTCATTAAAGCCCTCGAGAGTAAAAAGGGGGGAATCGTCCTTCTTCATGATATTCATGAGCAAACAGCTATTATCCTTCCTCAGCTTCTCAATTATTTAATTGCCGAAGGCTATTCAACGTATGTCTACGTTCCTCACTAAGTCCTCTTGCCTATCGCTTTTATCAGCGATATGCATAACCTTACTCAGATGATCTACAAAAACGTCTTAGAAACAATTGGCAACACACCTATAGTTAAACTCAACCAAGTTGGGCAAGGCCTCAAAGCTGAGCTCTACGCTAAACTGGAGTACATGAATCCGGGGGGCTCGATCAAAGATCGAATTGGTTGGTACCTGATCGAAGATGCAGAAAAAAAAGGCCAGATTAAACCCGGTGGCACTATCGTCGAAGGAACCAGCGGCAATACAGGAGTGGGCCTTGCCATTGCCGCAGCAATCAAAGGCTACAAATGCATCTTCGTACTGCCTGATAAAATGTCGATGGAAAAAATTAAAAATTTAAGAGCCTTTGGTGCGAAAGTCGTTGTCACCCCCACTGCCGTTACACCCGAAGATCCAAGAAGTTACTACTCTGTTTCAAGAAGGCTAGCCAAAGAAACACCAAACGCGGTCTACATCAATCAATATGACAATCTCGCCAACCGTGAGGCTCATTATAAAACTACAGGCCCTGAGATCCTCAAACAAATGCCCGAAATAGATGTTTTCGTCTCTGGCATCGGAACCGGTGGTACGATCTGTGGTGTAGGAAAATATCTCAAAGAAAAACGTCCTTCTGTGAAAACAGTCGCTGTAGATCCGATGGGTTCTATTGTCTACGAATATTTTAAAACAGGAAAAATCCACACCGCACCTAAAACCTACAAAATTGAAGGAATCGGGGAAGACTTTATTCCAAAAAACTACGACCTCGCTGTTATTGACGATATGGTTCAGGTTGAAGACAAAGAGTCTTTCCTCATGACTCGCGACCTCCTCACTAAAGAAGGCATCTATGCGGGAGTTTCAAGCGGTTCAGCCGTGGTAGGAGCGATTCGCTGGGCTCAAGCACAAAAAGATCAAGCTAAAGGAAAAAAAATCCTCGTCTCACTTCCCGACAGCGGTAACCGATATCTCTCTCGAGTATACGATGATGAGTGGATGACTGAAGCAGGCTTTCTCGATCGTCCATCCATGGGACTTGTGTTTGATCTTCTTCGAGTCACAAAATCTAAAACTCATCATATGATTACAGCTAAACAAACAGATAAAGTCTCCTCTGTAATCGAACTCATGAGGGAAAAAAGTATCAGCCAACTTCCTGTTATGGATCAAGCAGGTTGGATCAAAGGGATTGTGAGCGAAGGATCTTTACTCAACGCGATCTACGAAGGTAAAGCCAAACCCGTAGACACCATTGAGCGCCTCGTGGATCCTTCTATTGAGTTCGTAACCCCTACAGACCCTATCGAAAAAGTAACGAGAATTGTTGCGACTGGAAAAATTCCTTTAGTTACAGACCCAGAAAAAAACAACTCACTGATTTCTATTATTACAAAAATTGATCTCTTAACCTATTTAGGAAATAGAACATGAAAAAATCAGAAACTGGAAAATCAAAACTCGGATTTGGAACTCTTGCTATTCATGCAGGGCAAGAACCAGAGCCACACACGGGCGCAGTGATGGTTCCCATTTTTCAAACCAGCACTTACGCACAAGAATCTCCAGGAAAACACAAGGGATATGAATATTCTCGTTCTCACAACCCCACACGTACTGCTTACCAAAACTGCGTAGCCACCCTTGAGGGGGGTAAACACGGAATTGCGTTCGCATCCGGAATGGCTACGATTGATGGAATCCTCAGGATGTTTAAGGCCGGAGATCACGTAGTTTGCTGCGATGATGTTTACGGTGGAACTTTTAGACTTTTTGATAAAGTTTTAAAAAGGTACAACTTGGATTTTACTTTTGTGGACCTCTCAGACCTTAAAAAAGCTGAAGCAGCATTTAAAACTAATACAAAACTACTCTGGATGGAGACTCCCACTAATCCTTTATTGAAAGTCTTAGACATTCAAGCGCTCACAGCTATGGCAAAAAAACACAAAGCTATCTCTGTTGTAGATAACACTTTTGCAAGCTCTTACTTTCAAAAACCCCTGCAGTTAGGCGCTGACTTCGTCATGCATAGCGTGACCAAATACATGAACGGCCATAGTGACGTCGTTGGCGGAATTGCTGTTACACAGTCAGACGAACTCGCCAAAGACCTCACCTTTTATCAAAATGCCGCAGGCGCAGTCCCCGGCCCCATGGACTGCTTCTTAGTCATGAGAGGAATCAAAACACTTCATGTCCGAATGGAAAAACACGCTTCAAACGCAATGGAAATTGCAAAATTTTTAGAAAAGCACCCCAAAGTTGAAAGAGTTTTATACCCAGGACTCGAATCCCATCCGCAGCATGCTGTAGCTCGTAAGCAAATGAGTGGATTCGGTGGAATGGTCACTTTTTTTATTAAGGGTGGATTAACAGAAGCTCGGGCATTTTTAGAGAAAGTTCAGGTCTTCACCTTAGCAGAAAGCCTAGGGGGGGTAGAATCCCTTGTAGATCACCCCGCTATTATGACCCACGCTAGCATCCCTCCAGAAGTTCGTAAGTCACTAGGAATATATGATAATTTGGTGCGCCTCAGTGTAGGAATTGAAGATCTTACAGACCTCAAGGAAGACCTAGATCGAGCTCTGTAAAAGCTCAATATGTTTCATTGCTTTTTCATCTCATCGAGTTTAAAAAGAACATATATGAGAAAATTAAGAGAGTTCATCAAAAGAGTTTTGAAGTCCAAGTCCCGTCTCGCTCTAGCCTAATCTAACGCTATCCGGCAAGTCTCAAAAGCCTAGAATCTACATCTAGTATAATCGCTGTACAATCCTGAACAGGCAGATCATCTTCAGGAAGTTTTGATTTCACTTGATACACAAGCTCATTCAGAGAATCCTTAGGATCTTTTTCTCTAAACGATTCTAAAACTTCTAAAACTGAGCGATCACTGCCAGTTGTTTCAACAAAACCATCTGAAACTAAAACCAATCGGCCTCCGGGCTCCAAAACAATCTCTCCTTCACGCCCGCCTGTGACCATTCCCGTTTTTTTTGAAATGGGTTGTCCTTGATGAGGAAGCTGTTTAAATTCCTTTCCAGGAGATGCATAAAACGCAACAGACGACCCAAGATTAAGATACCTTAATCGATAATCTTTTCTGGAAACAGTTCCATAAAAAAGCGAAAGATTATCCTTTTCTCCTAGAGTCGTAACTAACTCTTCCTGGATTTTCTTAACCATCTCCACGCTTGAGACTAATGCATCACTGTTGAGCTTCATCGCAGCACTCATTAAAACAGAAAGCAAGGCACTTGAAAGTCCATAACTAGATGAATCTGACAAAACTACTGAAAACACATTCCCATCTTTGGATTCAGCTAAATCAAAATAATCTCCCCCCGACCTTCCGCCAGCTAAATAACGACTCGAAACCTTCACTCCTTTTATTTTTGGGAACCTTGAGGGAAGACGATTTTTTTGAATTCTTTCAGCCAACCTTAAGTCATCATGAAGCTGTTCTATGAGTTCTGAAAAAGACGCATTCAAACGAGAGACCTCGTCCCACATTAAAATTTGATGATAATATTTTAATTTACTCATGACCTCCAAAGATCGAAATGGATAAACCAACACATCATCCACTTTTCCTTCAAGAAGAGGCTGAGGAGCGGAATCTTTTTCTGAAACAATAAGAAATACAGCTCTTCTCACTTGGTTTAACTCAGCCAATATTTGATCTAAATCAGAGCAAGAAGAGTCAATAAAAATTATTTCTCCTAACTCACCTGTCTTTGAAAATAACCGAATTTTTACCTGATAATAGTCACCTATTGCCTCACTCAAGAGCTGAGCCCAGTTATTTTCTGTCTGTTGGTCTTTTGCAATAATGGTAAACTCTAACGACATGAAAAAATCTCCGCTTGTTTAAAATGCTTTCACCTGAAACTGAACCATGTATCGAATATCCCGTATATTTAAATACCCCGTTCCGATTTCCTCACTGTACCAAGAAAACGAAAACTGACTTTTGTTACTCATAACGCCTATCCCCAAAGACGGATAACCACTTCCCCAGCCAGCCCTTAAGGCAAAACGATTACGAAAATCAAGTTCTATTCCTGTCGCTGCACGCCCCATCAACGAAATATTAGATTGATTTGTAATATCTCTGAGTTCAAACACCATATTCAATGTTGCCCCACGCCCCAACTTAGGCTCAATACTCAATGAAGCATCCAAAGTCATAGGATCTGTCGCAGGAGTTCCTGACGAACTCGTTGTAAAAGGAATTAAACTAAAACTACTGTACGAAGTGTTTAAGACATTTCTTGCGACAATATTAAAAGACGGGAGGTAGGTCGTAGGTAAAGTTAATGCAACTCCCAAGTTATGAGAAAATCCTGATCCTTGCGCAATATTGACAGAGTAACCAAAATTCGTTGTTGCTGGGTTTACGATATTATTTCCCACTGCCTGATTCACCCACTGTACAGAATATCCAAGTCTAAAGATCCCATCCGCGAGTCGAATGCCTGTTGAGATAGCAGGAATCAATTGATACAAGCTCTTGATTTGAATATTACCGTTAGAATCTTGTGCAGCTAAAAACTGATTTTGATAAAGAACGCCAATAGCAAAACCTCGAGTATAAAATGCAGTCCCTAAGCCTGCTCCTACACCCATAAAATCTCCCACATGGTTAGAAAGCGTGGATGTGAAGTTAGGGAGATTAATTACATTATAAAAATTTTGATCAATCCCTGCTGCATAATTGTTGTTGATATGAAGCTGAAGCGTGACAGCATCAAAACTTGCTTTCTTAAATTTTCCAACAATTGCAGGATTATAAAATAGAGCTGAAAGACCATCTTCACCTAAAGGTAAAAATGCATCTCCTAGAGCAGCCCCCCGAGCTGAGGTAAACCTGGAACCTGGAACAACATCTTGTCTTGCCCAAGTCAAAGATGCCCCAAGCAGAGTCCAATAACTTACTAAAAAAGTCATATATTTCAAGAGCTTCCAAGCTTTCACAAGTCTTTATCGGTTGAAGGCTGGAATTTCGGTAGGTCACTATAGTATACTATATATATCGGGTATTATTGAGAGAATCAAAGTTTTCTTAAAATAGCCGAAAAGTTTTATTGCAGCACTTTGGGGGGCCATTCATGGCATGGGATGATATCCCGGACTGGGCAAATGCAGTCGCATCTACGTTATTGGAAGCTCTGAAAGAAAGGGACCCCTATACCTACGGCCATTGCTGTCGTGTAGCTAGAAACTCAAAACTCTTAGCACAAGCTGCTGGTTTGAATGAAAAAGAACAAAGAGCCGTCGAATTTGCCAGCCTTTTTCACGACCTAGGAAAAATGGGGATTCCTGATCACGTTTTACTCAAGCCCGGCAGACTCACGGAAAGAGAACAAGCCATCATGAGAGCTCACCCTATCAAAAGTGCGGAAATCATCGCTCCCCTCTCCACGATTCCTTTTTTTGGATCCATCGTTCCAGGAGTCCGTCATCATCACGAAAGAATAGATGGGTTAGGATATCCTGATCGAGTTAAAGGAGAAGAAATTCCACTTTCTGCTAGAATTATTTTGATCGTGGACACCTTTGATGCCATGACCACCAATCGCCCTTACAGAAAAAGACTTACACACGAAATTGCCTACAAAGAACTACAACTTTTTTCGGGAAGGCAATTTGACCCAAGCTTAGTCAAAGTATTTCTAAAAGCACATCCAACCTGGAAAGAAATTGAACAAGAAATTACAGAAGAATTTGTAGCCACGCACTTCAGAAAAGTCGCTTAACTCATTTTAGCAACAGCTGAAACCACTTGTTTCATATCAACATTAAAACCTTTTAACTCATGCCCTTTCCATAAACTCACAACAGGATCATCTGTTTTATCCGTTTTCTTGAAATGATTTGCAATATTAGTAGCTAAACAAATCATCGAAGCCAATTGAGATAGATTTTTATTGGTCGACTTCAAGAGATAAGGTTCATGATGATAAAGCAAGGCATCTTCTAAAATTTTAAATATTCTAAAATCATGGCATGACATTGCACTAAAAACAGAATGATTTATTCCAAAAAATTTTTTCTCAGTATAGTACCGAATAGCACGAGGCACTTCATTTTTAGACATTTCTTCTGTAAATTGAATGTATTTAGGGTTCAAAACCGCCATAATAATTTTACCTACATCGTGAATTAAACACGCTGAAAATAGGTATTTTTTGAATCCAAACTCTGGCATCACTTGAGCTATTTTTACTCCCACTTGCGCTGCTCTCAAACTATGCGAATAAACTTGATCAATGTATGCAAGGACTGCTTTAGAATCTTCCATGATATCTAGAGCTACCGCTGCTAAAAAATCAAAAACTAATCCTGCTGCATAAGCTGTATCTGAATATCCACTTTTATCTCCCAACAATGCCTCTTCAGTTTTGAGCGCATACTTTAGATGATCTTTAGGAGTTAGTTTAAGTTTTCCATCTCCACCCCACTCTGGGTGTACTCCCTTCACTGTTCTCATTAACTGTAAAGCTACAACCAAGTTTCTAGAGTTTTGCATTCCAAGTAAAACTGTGGCTGCCTCTAAACTGGGTTGATCTTCTCGCTTAGAAATCGACTGAATGTATTGAAGAAATTGATATTCATAATAAGGATTTGCTTTTAAGCAGGCAGCTAACTTCTCTGCAGTAACATCAATATTCAAAAATGCTTCTAAAATCGAATAACTGGTTCTTGCCAACTCAATCTTTGATGCAACCTTTTCTATGTAATCTTTAAAAATAGGAACTTCGGATAATGTTTTAAATGAAGATAATTTTAAAACTTTTTCTTCAATGCGTTCTGTAACTTGCTGTCCGAGATCAGCTGCTGAGTTTTCTTTCAGCATTGTCTTTACGTCCCCCCCAACTTTAATGTTGGGCTTAGATAACGTCACCTTCCCAGAACTCACCATCACAGGTTTAGTTCCAGGATCGCGCGGAGCGTTAGATTTTTTACCAGAAGAAGGGGGTTGGTCTGTGCTCACTCTCTATAGCTTAAGGAGGATTAAAACTTTTTCCAAGTCACGTCACAAAATTAATGTTAGACTTTTTTTACAAAGTTAGGATTTAAACTTGAAGCTAAAACTGGAAGCCCAAAATGACATCACTGTCTTGATTGCATCAGAAGATATTGCTCTGCAGCACATTCCTGTACTCAAAGCAGGCATTACTAAGCTGGCACAAGCTGGAAAACTAGCCATTGTTTTAGATCTTACAGGGGTTGATTCTATTCCTCCCTCTCTCATCCCAGAGCTTTCAAGCCTTACACAATGGGCTAAAGGAGTTTGTAGCTATTTTAACATGGTCAGTCCTGTATCTGAACTCTCCCCACTCTCCAATCGTGAAGAAGCTGTAAAGTCGATCCAAACCTCACCTGAGTTTGCTAAAACACTAGATGAAACTATCAAAAATAAACTAAAAGCTCTTCAAACTGAAAAATCTAAACTCGAACAAATGATCAGCAAATTAGGAGCAGGAAACGATATCACAGCACTTCAAAAAGAAAATTCTCGATTAAAAAAACAGATTAAACACCTGGAAATTCAAATTTCCCATTATTTAAAAGCAAGAGCGGAGCCCTTTGAATCTGCTCCTCTCAAACAATCTTTAGACTCAGTCATAAGTGTTCTAGAAACTATACTCGAACAGAAAAATATACTTAACCCTAACGGATAAAAATGGCAGAACCAAAAGAAAAACAAACACCGCAAGAGCTATCACCGGCTGACCAAGTGGACCTACTAGAGAAAGAAGTGAAGATTCTTCAGGGACGCTTAAATAATCGAGATCCTAAAGCTTCATCGACCTTAAAAAAAGAGAACCAAGAACTTGCCCAAAGAATGGTTCAACTACAAAAAGCCCTTTTAGGATTAGTTAATGAAACACAAAAACCCAAGCAGGAAGAAGATGCTAAAACCCAGTTAGAAGTCCTTAGAAAAACTGTTGTAGATTATTGTAAAAAAAATAACATAGATCAGGAAATATGGAAAAACCTAGAATATTAATTATTGAAGACAATGCAGATACAAGACGTTTTTTAGAAACCATGCTCATCAAAGAGTATGACGTCATTTCTGCAGAAAATGGTGTAATAGGAATTGATTATGCAAGAAATAAATCACCGGATTTAATTTTACTGGATATCATGCTTCCCATTCTGAGCGGCTACGATGCTTGTAGCTTGCTAAAAAAGGATGAAAAAACAAAAAGAATCCCTATCATTTTTCTTTCTGCAAAAAACAGCACTACTGACGTCACCCATGGACTCACCACTGGAGCTGATGACTACATTCCTAAACCTTTCGACTTTAAAGAACTTCACGCACGAATCAAAGCACGTTTAAGAAAATCCAACGAAGGAACATCTCAACCCATTCAAATCGGGGACCTCAAAATTGACCCCTCTACCAGAGAAGTCTCATTTGCTGGGAAAAAAGTATCTCTTACTCTAACCGAATTCGATATTTTAAGATGCCTAGCCTCTAAGGCAGGCAATGTTGTATCCAGAGAAGAAATCTTAAAAGACGTTTGGCAAGACGACTCAAGCGGCACAAATGATAGAACTATAGACGTACATATTCGCGCACTGAGAAGAAAAATCCCCGCACTCACAAAACATGTTATCTCTATTTATGGGGTAGGATACAAATACGAAAACTAATTTTTTACATCCCAATCTACGTTTTCAATATCTATCTTTTTTCCATCTTTAATTTCGACAGGTAAAGTTTTTTCAACTCCTAGTGCTTCACTAAAAAGCTTAATTTGGTAAGTTCCAACAGGGAGTTTTTCATTTACGAGAGGAGTTCTTCCCCAATCCTTCCCATTAATTTTAATCAAAGCGCTGGGTGTAGTTCGAATTGTCAAAACCCCTGATTTGCTAAAGTCAACAGCCTCAAGCTGAATTTCATACGGCCATTCTTTTTTATCACCAATCACCTTACTATCTAAAACAAATTGTCTCTTCAGGGGTTTATAACCTAGACCTGTATCTACAAAAAGCTCAAGAGGTTGATTCAACTGAACGGACACCACAGGGTTTGCAATGCTCAATCTTTGATCATTCAAAAACACTCCTGTTGCTACTCCAGGTGGATTGATTTTTAATTTTAAAAGCGTGGTTGCTTTTGCTGGTTCCTTACTTCCCAGGCTTCGTTTGGATTGTAAATCAATAACTACTGCCTTCTGTTCATTGTGAGCCAATGATACTTTTTGCTCAAACACTTTATCCTTAGATTCAACCTTAAGAGTAAACTCAGTATCTGTAGGCAATCCCTTGAGCGTCACTGGGACCATATTTGCTACTACCCGTCCATCAATCTGAACACTCAGTCCTTTTTCATCAATTCCTTGCAGAATCAAGGCAGGACTTTTACTTTGCTCTACACCAGGTTTCGAATCCAACAACCCTCGAATCAGTGGAGATAAAAACGGGATATTAAAACCTACTTCTGGAGCAAGATAAGCTAAACCTAATACTACTGCTATCCCAGCAACAGTTCTTTTAATAATCTCTTGATTAGGTAATTTGCGATGACGCGCTTGGGTACTTCTCGTGTGAGTTGTAAATACAGTAGATGAACTTGATCTGCGCTCGACTCGAGCAGACTTACTTAATGTCTTTCTCGCAAGTGAGGCATCGAGTTCAATTCTAGAATCTTTAATCCCGTTTGCATTGAAAACCTCTCGTGCCCCAGAAGACTTCTGTTTGGGTTCTAGTAATGTATTACTATTATCCGAGTTACTAGACTGTAAATCGATAATATCTGGAAGCTGAGCACCTAATAATTGCTCTACTTTATCATTCAATCTTTGAATTCTTTTGCGATCATCTACGATTTCCTGCTTGAACATGTCTTTAATAGCATAAGAAAGATCCGTAGGATTAAACTCAGGAGCAAAATTATACAAAAATTTATGCAATGCTCGCTGTAACTCCTCAGCCGTTTGGTAACGCTGATCTCGATTTTTTGTAAGAGACTTCATCACAATCACATCAAGTTCAGGCGGAATACTTTTATTATAGGTTGAGGGAGGCTTAACATGAGTGTTACAGCTTTCAATCAACTTCAAAACTGCTAAATCATTATCACCTTGAAATAATTTTTTCCCTGTCAACAGTTCCCATAAAACAGCACCTAAAGAAAAAATATCAGATCGACCATCTAGAACATCTCCGCTAATCTGCTCAGGCGATAGATAACTTGGCTTACCCTTGATTACGCCAGCTCGCGTGGATTCTGTATTAATATTTGCTTTTGCAATACCAAAATCGATCACTTTAATATTACCTTCATACGAGATGATAATATTTTGAGGACTGATATCTCGATGAACGATGTGTAATGCTTCACCAGAAATTTTATCTTTGAAAGTATGAGCGTAATGCAAACCTGCAGCAGCTTGCTCGATAACATAAACAGTTAGCTCAACTGGCATGGATTGTTTATGTTCAATAAATCTTGTCAGCAACTGCCTGAGGTTTTTCCCATCAACCAATTCCATGACGATGTAAGGTTGTCCTTGCTCTTCACCAAAATCGTAAAGTTGGACAATGTTGGGATGATTAAATCCCATGGTCACTTTGATTTCTGATCTGAACATTTTCAAGAAATCAGAATTCGCACCATAGCCGGCTTGAATGCGCTTGATAACAATGAGTCGCACAGATCCATCAATCGATGCTAAGCGCGCACGACAGATCTCTGCCATGCCTCCTTGGGCTAAGCGATCGAGCAAAAAGTAGCGACCAAATTTCTTAAGGATTTCAGCCATTCAGGCTCTTACCCCCTCTTTAGTTTTTCGGCTTAAATTTGAGTTACTTAAAACATTCAAGCGACTCTGAAGAAAGAAGTTAGGAAGATGTAATTCTTACCTGGATACAATCAAGATGCGATGCATTAAATATTTTTTTAAAAGAATTTTCTAAAGCTTGCCCGTATGGATTCCGAAAAGATAAACTCACTTCATGCTTGTTTGGTTTTTGACGCTCTTAACGTTTTCTTCTATTGCATCACAAGAAATCACGCCCAATCCTGTTTTTAACAAAGAGAGTACTAAGCCACCTGAGTTGAATGAAAAAAAAACAGAATCAATCGCCTCTTGGGAAAAAACCTCTGGTTTTGCTCTTGCCATTGGAGTTCCTCATCCTCTTACGGCTGAACTCAACTTTAGAACCGGACAAACTTTTGGAATTGCATTCACCGGGGGTTGGCTTCCATTTTCATACCAAGGGGTGTCCATCAACTATCGAAATACAGATTTTAGAATGTTGTTCTTTCCCGGAAGGGGGAGATTTTATATTGGATTGGATTTTGGATATGAGTGGCTCGGCGCTTCGTCGACACAAACTATAGACGTAGGTGTAGCGCAAGTTCCAACAACCATAAGTCTTACATTAAAAAGTCCATTTGTGATTCCAGTTGCTGGGTTTATGTTTGTGTTCAAATCAGGATTCATGCTGGGATTTGAATTTGGATTAATGTACAAATTTTCTACAACGTCTGAACTTGTGTTCACGATTAACGATCCAACCTTGGCATCATTTTCAAGCCTTGTTACAGCTTCGAGTGATTATCAGAACACACAAACAAGCATCCAAAATACAGCCAATACCATTGGAAGTCTGAAAATCCCTCACTTTACTTTGCTTCGAGTAGGGTGGATGTTTTAAATTCCTCTAGATGGACTTGGGCAGTCATTCTCTTTTTCGTTTCTTTGCTCTTCTCTAAAGACTCAAGTGGCAAGTGCGACCGAACTGGAAACGAAGGTGCGCCTCTTCCCGCTTTCAGTAAAGATAAAAAAACCACAAGACGACCTATGTTTTCATGCAATTGATCCTGTCTCACGGTTGAAACAGATCGACTTTGTAATGTATTTTTTTGTGACTCTTCTGCTTTAGCCAATGTACTTGCCAGAAGGATGGAGACGAGCAAGATTAAATTCGTATACAATTTTTTCATTTAAGTTCACCTTTCATAGATCGAATATTTCAGCCAAAATTACTTTGCCAAATCTGCAGCAACAAAGGATTCCGATGCAGCGACTGAGGTTTCCGGTAAATTTTTTTCGCTATTTTCTGCAATCATTGTGTTGTGTTCAGAAACATAATCAACAGCTTTTGAAAAAGTCATTAATTTCGCTACAAATGGATTCCACTTATCTCCATAGGACGGCAGACATAATATTTTGCTAGAATCCAATTGAAGCAACTCTGCAATAATTTTATCTCGAGTTTTCCCTGGATTAATCATTTGAACGTTTTCAACAAATTCATCTAGTAGTCCACCAGAACTTACATAGGCTTCCCTGAGAAGATCTTCCATATTAGACATTTTATACCCGTAGACAAAACTATGAGTTGATACAGGAATAGCAAAAATATCAACTACAATTAAAAGTGGCATCAGCGGGGTCAAAGCAACAGGGATAAGAAAAGCTCCACCTTTTGTATAGTTTTCTTCTTTTTCCTTTTTAAAACTATACACACAGGAATCGTTTGGAATCTCTGCAGCACTTACATAATCCATTACTGGGACTACAAGCTGGGTTAAAAGAAAACCTATAGTAACAGTTGAATTAGAGTAGTTTTTCATAATCACTTTCTTTTATTAAAGAATCAAATCATTGAGCTACTTGAGAATTGGCATCCATATCGAAGCGCTGCCCTTCCATACCAAGTCCGAGATGGAAACCAATGCCTTGTTCAACTGGTTTCATGCTTAATTCGCTGCAAGTGGGGCAAGCTTCGTTGTTCAACGCCTTCGTTGTTAATTTAAGTTCCTTAATTCGTTTTTGATTTTCTTCACGCGCTTGTTTAAGCCTCTTAATATCGCCATGGAGAACAACCATCTTTGCACGGTTTAGTTCCACTTCTTTTTCAGAAATCTCTTGATTAATCTCTCTGATAGTTGCACGCAGCTCTATTATTTCATTTTGAACAGGGTTTTGATCCATATGAAATTTGTATATTCCAGAAATTTTACCACCTTCGGATCGAGCAAAGGTTGACTCTACAAGAGCATCATAGTTTGAATGGTGCAGAGTAACTAACTTCCCCTCTGGACTAAGATACGCATAAGGAAGAAGAGCACCCATTCCTAGCTTTGGCTGACTTCCAACAGGATAGCTAAAGCAAGATACATACCCAGGGAATGGAGAAAAATCTCCGCCTAGCTGTGCGCATTGAGCTAAGGTGGGCTCTGCTACTGTCTTTCCTATGGTTTGAAAAATCTTGACCGATTTGCAATCGTCACTAGGTTTAATAAAAGTATGTAATTTTAAATTTTGATCTATCGCGCCGGAACTTGCGAAACCTGGCCACTCAGTCACTTCACCTGTAGGGATTTTACATTCGCTGGCTCCTGCTAGTTGCGCCACAAAAACGCTCGCTAATAAAAATAAATTAAATGATTTCATTTGCCATTCTCCTTTGTCATAAAAATGATCTTGATGACAAAAAATGCAACACTAATGCCAAAGCAGAAAATGAATTATTTTAACCAGTTAGATAAAACAAAAAATTTTATGACTGATATAAAGTCAAACAACTGTCTAAATTTTTGAAATGTGTCGAAAATGACCTACTCAGCTAATAAAGCTTATTTTAAGATTTTACTTTTTCTTCAACGCTTCTATCAACTTCCCAATAAATCCACCAAATCCGCCGTTAGATAAAACTGCAACCAGATCTCCAGATCGAGACTCGGATGCTACCTGCCTCACACCTAGGTCCACTGATTCCATCAGGTAAGCATTCTTACCTTTGCGTGTTAGATCCTCTATCAGCATCTCACTTGAAAACTGATCATTCGCAGCGATTCTACTCTGATCATAAGGCTTAGCAATAAACACAATATCAGACTCTGCAAAAGCTTCCCCATATTCTTTCTGAAAAATCTTACGCCTTGAGGTTGCACTTCGAGGTTCAAAAACTGTAACCAACCTTCTCTTGGAATACTTCGCTCTTAAAGCACGCAAAGTCTCACGAACAGCTGTAGGATGATGAGCAAAGTCATCAATAACGATCACCCCGCCCACCTCACCACTCACTTCCTGTCTACGTTTGACGCCCTGAAAAGACTTTAAAGCCGCTCTCACTAAGTCCATGGGAAGCTCAAGTTGCTTACACTCAATCCAAACTGATAGTGCATTCATCACATTATGAAGACCTGAGAGCTGAATACTCACTTCATCAACTTTCTTCCCAGCATCCAAAACTACAAAATGAGTCAACTCATTTTCATATCGAATCTGATCAGGAGTAAATCTTGCCTCTGTTTGAGCATGACTTCCATAACTAAAAACAGGAACCTGAGCAGCTATGCTCAGTTTTTTTACAATCTCGTAGTCAAAACAAGCAATCAGTCTACCTCGTTTACGAATTCGTGAAACTAAACCCTCGAAAGCTTTTACAACAGCATCTAAATTTGGATAAATATCCGCATGATCATACTCAATAGAAGTAAGTATCACATGGTCTGGAAGATAATGATTGAACTTAGGAACTTTATCCCAAAATGCTGTATCGTACTCGTCACCCTCTAGAACAAAATAACCTCCTTGTTTTTGTTTTCCGATCTGAAAACTAAAAGGCAGATCTTTAGAAACTCCTCCGATAAAAAAACTAGGATCAGTTCCCACCTGAACTAAAGTATGAGCAAGTAAACTCGAAGTGGTAGTTTTTCCGTGAGTACCAGCCACAACAAGATTGCATGTATTTTGTAAAAGTAATTTTTCCATCGCCTCAGGTAACGATGAATATGCGTACCCTTCATCGATGGCTGCTCGAGCCTCCGGATTATCTGAGCGGATCACATTGCCAATAACTACAAGATCGGGTTTCGACTTGAGCGAAGTAAGATTCTTTTCACTGTAGCCAGAAAAAACCTCCACTCCGACATTTCTTAATACATCGCTCATCGGAGGATAGATATTTTGATCTGAACCTGTAACAGCTATCCCTTGTCGCTTCAGAAAAGCCGCAAAAGCTCCCATTAAGGTCCCTGCTACGCCAATAATATGAACTGATTTGAGATGACCCAGCATCTAGATCTATCATCTCCTAAGATCAACCCCCACGTCAACGACCGAGATCGACCCTCAAAGCATTATGAAATGCGGGCCGAAATTCCTTGATTTTATTATTTTCGCGTGTGGGATGAACTCGGTTTGTTAAAAGCGAAACAGCTAACCCCGCATCCATATCGATCCAAAGAGAAGTTCCCGTAAATCCTAAATGTCCGACCGTATTTTTAGAAAACTTCTGTCCAACAGATGAACCCCGATCCGAAGGAGTATCCCATCCTAGAGTTCGAGTACTTCCCTGAGGCTCTACAACACGAGTCCACATTTCATGCAAAGTTCCCTGACTCACAAAACCGCCCATCCAACCTCTTGCAAAATGAAGAACATCCCTCAATCTACCAAAAGCTCCTGCATGCCCAGCATATCCACCCATTGCCCAGCAGTTTTCATCATGAACATAACCTTGCAAAACCCCTCCGCGCCAGGGACTGTCTTCTGTAGCTGCTATTTTTTCATCACTTTTCAGATGTCCATTTGTTCTATGAAAATCAGCGTGACTAATTCCCATAGGGTGCCAAACATATTTCTTTACCGCTTGGTCCAACGGCATTTGAGTCAGCTCTTCAAGCACAAATCCTAGCAACAACGAAGAAACATCAGAATATAAAGTTCGCTGGCCTGGTTCTACTTCACGTTGAGTTTGATAGACAAGCTGGCGCATCATGTATTGACGGCTTTGAACTGAGATTTGATTTAGACTCTTGGGCTGAAAATGATTTTTCAATTTCTCCCAAAACGGTATCCACGCCACATAGCCTGCGGAATGAGAAAGAAGGTGTTTAATTTTTACATCTGGATACGGATATTCTGAGAGGACGCTAGAAACAGAAGTCTCCCAACTCAACCACTGTCGATCGACCAAGACAGCAGTTAAAGTCGCCGTAGCAAAAATTTTAGTTAAAGAAGCTAAGTCAAAAACAGTTTCTCGATTTATGCTCTGTGAAGAAGGCTTCAGTCTTCGATGCCCCAAAGCAATACTTACTATTTCATTCGGATTTTTCCGATCCCAAAACCCTGCAACAATCCCAGGAGCAACCCCATCTTGAATTGCTGCATGAAGCACTTTCCAGGTTTCTGGAAACTGACCCTGAGTCAGGTCCCGCATTTGAAGGTCTGAGGAAGTACACCAAGTCCAGCGCATGACTACACTTTGGAGTGTACCCTCGAGAGCGTCAAGCTTTGGATTTAAGCTACCCCAAAAATGACCACACAAAAGACGATCGACATGGCATACACGGCAGTGAGCATCACCATAATTTTTATTCCTCCTATGCTCAAGGAATAGCAAAGTTGATGCCTATAATCAGATATTATTTAAAAAAAATTATCTAATAATATCAACATGTTAAAATTATTTATAAAAACAGTTCTAATATGAAACTATGAAAAAAATACAGGGTAAAAAAAAATCCCTTAAATCAGCATGTTCTCATGCACCAACTGGTTCTTTTCGAACCGGCTACCCGATAACACTTCTAGCTCCAGCGATCGATAGGCCCCATAAATGATCTTCTCCGCTAAAAGCTTCCCTACTGCATAGCTTTGCATCACTCCATGACCTGAGAACGAATGTGCCTCAAAAACTCCACCATTCTTTCCAGCCATACCGTTTTCTACTTTACCTACTATCCCAGACTCATCTGGAGAAACTTCATATAACCCCGCCCACCCCGCAATATGTTTCAACCTCTCGAAAGCAGTTGAGCGCTCATAAAGTTTAGACCAGATATGTTCGGTAAAAAACTCTTCGCCTTCGTAATGAAAGTTCATCCCCTTGGGTTCATTCGGAGTAGCAAATCCAGCTAACCCATTCATCGCTTCAGGATGAAAATAAACACCCGATGTATCGACAATCATCCCATAGGGAGTAAGATCTACTCCTCGACAATCAAAAATACAAACTTGTCTTCTGACAGGATAAGAAGGGCATGAGTACCCCAAAACACGAGCCAGTCCTGGCGCCCAAGGTCCTGTACAATTAATTAAATTTTTTGCTCGATACTCACAGATTTTGCCTGAACGCTCACCATCTTTGCCTATTAGAATTCCTTCTTTTGGGTGCTGAGAAAGAAAGTCATAGTCAAAAACCTCTCCCAAAACACGAATGCCTTGTTTTCCGTATTCTACTTCCTTGATAAGAATTTGGTCTTCGAATATTACCCCTTTTTCCTGAGCTTTTTTTCTATAATGAAGTTTAACCAAGTTTGGATTAACCAAACCGTCTTGAGGCGCAAAAAGACAGGCAGCTATCCCATTCGTCTTATCTATAAACGGAACGCGCCTCTTTAACTCTTCTAAATCCCAAACTTCAACCGGCCAATTTTGCTTCAATTGCCTTTCTCGAGCCTGCAAAGCCTGCTTGACACGGGCTTCAGGATGAAGCCAAAGGTAGCCGCACGAACGAAACCCAACATCTTGAGCATTTTTTGAAAAATATTCGATGGTCATTTTTGAAAGCTGAATATTAATATCTTGTGCCCAAGTTGCACGCACACCACCTGCATTCAACTCAGAGCTACTCAGTGTTCCGCTAAGATCAAAATCCACAACCCGAATCCCGGTCATCCCAAGCTCAGCTAAATGCATGGCCACACTGCTTCCAACAACGCCTGCACCAATAATGAGAGTTTCAGTTTGAACAGCCATCTCTTATGCGTTTTCGCATAACTGATCTACCACATCAAGGTAGTATAAGTTTCTGCGATAATTTTCGGGGCTCCAGCTTCTTCCGCAACATATAAGATCTTAGTCCCCCGTGAACGATGACCAGAGTGCCCCCCTTTACGAGTAGAACGGTAATTCTGCGTAAAAGTAATCATGGAGTACTTAGGATGACGATAATAAAGCACACTTTCAGGACCGATTTTGATCGTGTCATACTGAGAATTCAAATTTGATTTATATTTCTTCCAAGCATCTTTATTCATGCCCTGCGCTGAAAAATCAGAATGATAACTAGCTATATAATTTTCAATATCCTTAGTTTCCCAAGCTTGTATCCACCGATTGAAAAAATCTTGAACCTTTGCGTCTTTTCCAGGCTTGAGAAAGTCGGGAGTAAGATCATGAAAAATAAGAATAGGGGTAAGTCCTAGACGAATGTGACTTGAAATTTCTTCAATTTCCTTATTTTCAACCACCACACAACCTTCGCTATCAAAATTTTTTTTTAACCGCTCAGGTTCGTTGGTCGCATGAAGCATAATATTTGAACCTGTACGACCCGCTATGGCATCATATGAATTTGGAAAATTAATATAAAATGCCATCGCTCCAAATTTTGGCTTCAACGTAGGGGGCTTTAATAAAGATTTAAAAGTGTAAATCCCTTCAGGTGTCTTTAGATCTCCTTCGTCTTCTTTGTCACCTTTTACCTTACCCGTAGTGGTGTGATAAGTTTTGATGGTTTTATATTCTCCATCAACCATCTCTGTCACATGCAAAGTATTGGTATTCTTATCTACCAAAATTGCAGTGGTTGGCTTAGCCCAAGCTTCCAGACTCCCAGTAACAAAAACTAGATAGAGAAAAAATGACATGATTGGAAATATTAAAAAGGATTAAACTAGTTTTTGCAACCATTCATGGCGCTGAGTGAATGCTTTCCATCGAAATTCCCAAACTCGACCCAGTGCTTCTAAAATAATACCGCCACTCATCTTAGACTGTCCTACTTTACGATCTTCAAAAATAATTGGGAATTCCTTAATTTTATACCCATTCAAAAATGCCCTGAACTTAAGCTCGATCTGAAATGAATAACCGTCTGAACGCAATGAACGAAGATCTATTTTTTCCAAAGCGGCTTTTCGCCAACCGTTAAATCCACCAGTAAAATCCCTTAAATTCGCACCCAGAATCATTCTGGAATAAAAACTTCCGCCCCGACTGAGTATCTTTCTTCCAAGTCCCCAATTCACCGTCCCCCCACCAGATACGTATCGAGAGCCAATTACTAGGTCATTCCCTTGATTCAAAAGCTCAAGCATAGTTGGGAGATATTTAGGGTCATGAGAAAAATCTGCGTCCATCTGAATGAAAGCTTCATATCCTCTTTCAAATCCCCATTTAAACCCAGCAATATAGGCAGGACCTAGTCCCTGCTTTTGTGCTCGGTGGTGAACATGAAATCGAGGATTTTTTTCAGCTAACGCATCAGCCAATTTGCCTGTGCCATCAGGTGAACCATCATCCACCACTAAAATCTCTATATCAGAAGGTGTAGCAGCCAGGATCGCTCGCGCGATAGGCTCAAGATTCTCAATCTCATTGTATGTTGGAACAACGATTAAAGTTCGCATTTATGAATTCAACTCAAAATGGAATATCATCTTCAGTAAAAGAAGGCTCCGGCATCCCAGTATTAGGAGCACTTGGAGCCGCTGCGGCTGCTCTTTCGTCACCTAATCTAGCATCTCCAGCACCAGCAGATGCTCCAGCCCCTAAGAACTGAACTGTCTGAGCTTGAACTTCTGTGGTGTATCGAGTTTGCCCATCTTTATCTTGCCACTGACGAGTCTGAAGTCTCCCTTCAACATAAACTTGCCGACCTTTAGTTAAATACTGATTACAAAGTTCAGCAAGCTTCCCCCAAACGACGATCCGATGCCACTCAGTACGCTCTTGCTTTTGACCTGACTTATCCGTCCAGTTCTCATTTGTTGCTACACTAAAATTTGCTACGGCTTGACCAGAGGGTGTGTATTTCACTTCTGGATTCTGCCCTAGACGCCCCACCAACATGACTTTGTTTACAGACATATCAGGCACGATTAGCGTCCGCATCACTTCCTGTCAAGACGCTGTAAGTCAAAATTGCAATTTTAAAAATTAGTTGGAGGCACAGAAGCTGTTGAGGTGGGAGTAGACTCTGAAGCGGTCGGCAAAGGTTCTTTAATCACCCTTCCTGACTTCCGTTTTTCAGGAAAGGGAACACCCTTTTTCTGAAGCATTTTTCTCCAATGCATCTCCATTTCAACCTTAGCTCTATTCTGATCAACCAAGAAAAGATAGGGATCAAAGCCACATTGGTCACAAGCCAAAGCTGCTCTCACTCGAAACCGGTAGATAACTTCAAATACTGCCCAAAAAGGGATAAATGCCACTATGCCTTTAAACGAAAGCCAGTTCCAAGCGGCTGTTGTAAAGGCAAAAGTAGTCAGTAAAATCTGAAAGTAATGCTTGGCTTGAGGTCTGGGCTGAAAAGCGACTCTTCTCTGGGTGCCGCAGTAAGGACAATAAAACTTCCAATGCTCTCTACTTTGTTGCTTCCAGTACGATTTATCGAAGTCCATCCATTGACCTTCCCTAGGTGAGTATAGCATAAGACTAAAGAAACTGTATGACCTTCCCATCATCTTGGAATTGGATTTTTGAAGACTTCGTCCCTTCGTGGGTAAAAACCCACTACCCTCCTACGCGTGGCTTCGGGAAGCCATTTAATGATCTAGATATCCGCTTCTACTCAAAAGGACTTCAAGAATTATCCGACCTCTTTACTGAAGATCGTCCTAAAAAACTCCCCGCATATTTTCAACATCCACGCTTTCGTTCAGCATATCTCCTGTATTTTTTACAATTTCAGGGAGCAAAATTTTTGACACTTTTTCACACATATACTCAAGCATTTGAAGCAGTGCTTCGAGACGGAGAGAAGAAAGGCATCTTGCGAGTCTTAGACTTTGGGTGTGGACCTGGCACAGCATCACTCGCATTTTTGATTGCTCTCATGGAACAGGCTTCCAAGAAAAAAATCAACCTTCCTCCGATCGAACTTACTTGGATTGATATGCAGTTTAAAATCATGGACGATGGAAGAAAGATAGTGACAGAAATTTGTAATCACTATCCTTCTCTTCGTGGAAAAGTTCAGATCAAAATGCACACGCACGAGTTCGGCCATGAGCCTTTTTCTTTAGTCTTGTTCGGAAACGTTTTAAACGAGAGCCAGGATTTTAATTCAGGGCGCAATCTTAAGATGTGGGAAAAGGTTTTTCGTCTTGCTCAAGGCGGCGGGGTGTTGATTCTTGAGCCTGCGGTTCGAAAATGTTCACAAACTTTGTCAGCGTTACGAGACTTTTTGATAGAAAACCAATGGATAGAAGCTAAGCCCTCTTCAATCTGGGGACCTTGTTTGCATGCAGGGCGATGCCCTTTGTCACAAGGTCGAGATTGGTGTCACTTCTCAATGCCAGTGTCCATTCCCGGAAAGACATTTCAAGGACTCTCACGCTCTTTAGGTTCAGTTCGAAACTGGCTTAAATTTTCTTATCTTTGGATTGCATCATCTGAATTTCCTGCGCCTATTCCGGCGCAAAATTTGCGCCGAGTAGTGAGCGATCCCATGAATCATATGGGACGAAAAGCGGTTTTGCTCTGCGAGCCCGAACGCGTAAGAAAATGGAAAGTATCTGGAAAAGAAATTCGCAGAGGAGAATGCGTACAAGAATCCGGCGGGCCCTCTTTCGAGAGCCCGCGGCATAAGGCAGGCAAAAAGAATTAAGTAGATCGATAACAGAAGATCACTGTTGCCCCCATCACATTCCCTACGTACAGCAAAACTTCATCACAACAGAGATCCTTACCTAAGATCAGTTGCATCGCATATGCCAAGAGAAGAACCTCAGTCTCTCATCTATCAGCCCTTTGAAATCACATCGATTTTAGCTAATTCAAGGTTATCAATTCCTCTGATTGAGGCCACCAGAGCGGCAATTCCGATCTATCGTTTTTACCTAGTTAGGCGCGTTTTGGGACTATGCCTAACTTCAGAAGTCCAACTTCCAGTCGATAACCGACTTAGTCCTCTATCTCTGCCCCGGGGCAGAAATCTAACAAAAATTCCCACCAAAGAAATTAACCATACACCCTCACCCCTTCCACACTAGCGCCCCCCAAAAACCATCTCCGCCCTCCGGATCTTGTGGAGCAAATGACCACTGTTGCTCAAGCTTCCCAGCAGACTTTTTCAAAAATTCCTCCACAACCTCAGGCCCTTCTTCTTTAAACACCGAACACACAGAATAAGCGAGAAAACCTCCAGGTTTTACTTTCTGCCACCCTTCTTCCAATAAATCTCGCTGCACGCGAATTAGATCTCCTAGTTCTTTCTCTTTCAAGTTCCATCTGATGTCCGGATGCCTGCGAACGATGCCTGACCCCGTACAAGGAGCATCCACCCACACCAAGTCTTGAAGCTCTAATTCAGCAACCTCAGGCTTCGTCATCACCTTTACTGAACCTCTCCCGACGCGCTCTACCGTCGCACGCAAAAGCTTTAATCTCTCATCGCTCAGATCCGCCGCCGTCACCTTCATCCCATTCCATGCCAAACCCACTGACTTCCCGCCAGGGGCTGCACAAAGATCTAAAACCGTCATACCAGGCTTTAGATTCTTGGAAATCTCGCTCACCAATCTTTGACTTGAAATATCCTGAACGAAAAACTTCCCTTCATCAAATCCGGTTTTTTTAAAAACTGCACCGCCATCTAAAACTACAGGCTCCGACTCACCCTCAATACGCGCCCAAATCTTAGGTCGCGCCAGCGAGGCCAATGCAAATTCCTGGCTCCATTGACTTCCATGCTGTGAAACAAGCTTCTTCCAAAACCACTCAGGCAAACTCGCCCAAGCTGACGCCTCAGCAGAACCCACCCCTGTGTTCCACTTCCAGTTTCTCCACTCAGAAGCGTGGTCAGCAACCTTTCTCAACAAAGCATTGGCAAATCCTGCGGGATGAGGGCCTTCTTTTTCTTTGATTTCAGAAACGACTTCAGAAACGACCAGAGAAGCAGGAACTTTATCTTGCACAATAATTTGATATGCGGCAACGAGCAGCGCCTTCCGCAATCCACCAGTAGGTTTTTTTTTCAACGAAATCGAATCAATGATCCAATCTAAACGCGCCTTCCACCTCAAAGTACCGGAGCAGACATCCAACAACCAGGCGCGATCATCATCAGGAAATTTTTCTCGAGATAAGGCACGATCCAAATTCTCATGCTCGCTCAGAACATGAGTCAATACACGTAAAGCTATAGCTCTTAGTTTTGACCGCTGCTCCAAAGCCAATACAGTCCTGGGTTAAATTGCGATTTATGAATTAAATTCGTCTTCAAAATTGAATTCAAAATATCTGTCACTACGCTACTACTTTCTTCAGCATCTCCATCATCGGTAGCCTCATCCATAAAAACTTCCATCCACTTTTTACGATGCTTCCCTGGATAAATCACTTTAGGCTCACCTTTGATACCCGCCATTTTTCCTGCTTCTTGAATCGCCTCTTTCAATGTTCCTAACTCATCAACTAGATGTGCAGCCTTTGCTTGATTTCCTGAAAAAACACGACCATCAGCAATTTTATCGACTTCAGCCATTTTCATTTTACGGCCTGTGGAAACGGCCTGCTTAAATTGCTTTAAAACATCATCTAACATACCTTGAAAAAGCTCACGCTCTTCTGCGGTCATAGCCTTGTATTCCGCTCCGCTCCCCTTGTACTTACCTGTTTTCAAAGCATAGCGCTGAATCTTAGCCCACTCATAAAGTTTTTCTAAATTCACAAACTCCATGATCACACCTATAGATCCAGTAATCGTTCCGGGATTAGCGAAAACCTTCTTAGCAGCGCAGGCGATATAATAAGCTCCACTTGCAGCCACTGAAGACATCGATGCCACCACAGGCTTCTTCATTCGTTTTACCGCTTCGTAAATTTCCTGAGAAGGTGCGACTGATCCCCCAGGAGAGTTTAAACGTAAAACAACTGCTTTGATTCTTGGATCCTCTTCGAAGTCCTCTAATTTTTTGACAATATTTTTTGACTCAAAAATAACACCCTTCAGTTCAAGAACCCCTACGTAACCACTCCCTGAACTAAAAAGAGCCCCACCAGAACGATGCCCCCCTCCACCTGGGGAGTGATAAACAAACAACACTCCCGAAATCATCATGAAGAGAAGGAAGAAAAATCCAGAAAGAGCTAGAACAACGCTCAACGGATTCCATTTCTTTATAAAAGAAAACGGACTGATGGACATTTATTCTGTATTATCCTGATCTTCCTTATTCGTACTTGGCTTCAAAACTGATTTTAGTTTTTCACCTAAGAGCTCGCCCATGGATGTCTTCTTAGAGCGCTCGCCTACATAAGTCTCATAGTTAGCGCGCTCTTCAGTGCGACCCAATTGTTTGATGGATAACCCAATTCTTCGTTCTTTAGGTTCAATCGATAGAATTTCTGCTCTCACTTGTGCTCCGACTGTCACCACATCAGCAGGTTTTTCTACTCTGTGATCAGCCAACTCGCTCACATAGATCAAGCCTTCAATTCCTTCTTCAATCTCAACAAATGCACCAAAGTCGGTTAGCTTAGTTACGACGCCATCAATCGCCTGACCTTGACGGTAACGAGACTTGATATTTTCCCATGGATCTCTTTCAAGCTGTTTAATACCTAAAGAGAACTTTTCATTGGTCTTATCAATTCCAAGCACTACAGCACGGATTTTATCGCCCTTCTTAAACTTCTCTGAAGGATGAGCGAATTTCTTGGTCCAAGCCACATCGCTTACATGCACCAAGCCATCAATTCCCATTCCGACGTCTACGAAAATTCCGAAGTCTGTCACTGATTTAACTTCACCATCTATAATGGTTCCCACTGGATACTTTTCTTCAAGTGCGTCCCATGGGTTCTCTTGAAGCTGCTTCACACCTAAGCTGATTCTCTTGTTCTTGGTATCCACTTCTAGAACTTTACATTCTACTTCGTCTCCAACATTGAGAACCTTAGAAGGATGTTTCACTCTTTCAGTCCAAGACATTTCGGAAACGTGAATCAAGCCCTCAATACCATCTTCTAACTCAATGAAAGCACCATAGTCTTTAAGACTCACTACTTTACCTTTTACTTTCATACCGATAGGGAACTTGTATTCCACTTCTTCCCATGGATTAGGCGAAACTTGCTTCAACCCTAGAGAAATACGTTCTTTCTCACGATCGTATTTTAAAATTTTCACTTTGATTTCATCGCCAACAGAGAAAAGTTCGCTTGGGTGCTTAATTCTCCCCCAAGACATATCTGTAATATGAAGTAATCCATCCATCCCACCGACATCAACAAACGCACCATACTCGGTAATGTTTTTCACTATTCCAGATACAATCTGGTTTTCTTGCAAGCTAGCCAAAGTTTCTGCACGCTGAACCTCTCGCTCTTGAGCAACAACTGCTCGTCTAGAAAGAACGATATTTCCGCGTTTCTTATTAAATTTAATAATTCTAAATTTAAATTTCTTTCCAACAAACTTATCTAAATTCTTTACTGGTTTCGTATCGATCTGGCTACCTGGTAGAAAAGCTTTCACACCAATATCTACAGAAAGACCACCTTTAACTTTTGCAATCACTGTTCCTTCGACGAGTTGGTCTTTTTCACAAGCATGAGAAATTTCATCCCAAGCCTTGATAATCTCAGCTTTGTCTTTAGACATAAGAAGAAAGCCGTTTTCCAGCTCCATTCTTTCTAAATAAACACTCACTTGGTCGCCAACAGCAATATGAGCGATCCCCTGCGCGTCTTTAAACTCTTGAAGGGGAACTAAACCTTCGCATTTGAAACCGATATCCACGGTGACGTATTCGGTTCCTACCGTAACAACGACACCTTCAACAACTTCACCTTCTTTGATTTCTTGTTTTTTCTGAGAAGCTTCAAAAAGTTCGGCGAAATTTTCATCGCCTTTTCGGGTTTCTTTTTCTATTTCATCCGAGCTTGAATCACTCGAAAATTCTTTCATCCAACTTTGATTTTGTGGCCAAACTTTGTTGGCCTCCGTAGAACTCACTGTTTGTTTACTAACCATATTTAAATAATTTAACCTTCCTTCATTTTTCCGCTCCAATCAGGCAATCCGAGTTGCAAAGCAACGCGTCAACGACTGCTCAAAGATTAGAATTGTAAGGTATAGAGAGAGGCCCCTGCTTTGTAAAGCTAAATCCCTGTAGTACTTGAAATTATTTGAGTATTTTTAAAAATCTGTAGTTAAACGGAGCTTTTTACTTTCTCAATATTTTCAAATAGTTGTTATACGCTTTCTAGAACTGATTTCTCTTAGTAATAGCGCTTTCGTAAAGCTGGAGCATCTTTTGTATGCGCTCACGGCGGTCATAGTTGTTTTTAACAAACTCCCGCGCTTTTTTTCCCATTTCCACTCGTTCGGCAGCGTGAGTCAGTAGGTAATGAATTTGGTTTTGTAAATCAAAAGCGTCCCCTGGCCGCATTTTGAGCCCAAACTCGCTTTGTCCAATAATTTCATCTGCACTTCCGCCACTTGAAATAATGATTGGACAAGCCATTGCCATCGCTTCGATGGCAACCAATCCAAACGCCTCTCTGCGAGAGGGCATTACAAAAACATCAAAAGCTCCCATCACTTCAGGAATGTTCTCTAAGTACCCTGTGAAAACTACACTATCTTCAATATGAAACTGCCTTACCATTTGTTTAAGTTCTTTCAGGTGATTGGATGCGCTTCCTAATGTTTCCTCTCCAACAATTACAAACTTTACTTTTTTGCTACCTGGATCTCCAGGCTTCAATGTTTTCTGCAAACCTGCGGCTGCTCGGATAAATGTCCCTTGTCCTTTTGCGGGATCGACACGTCCTACCACTCCGATCACTACGGTATCCTCATCTGCATCCCACTGTTTTCTCAGTTTTTTGGAATCTACTCGCGTAGGATCAAATCGATCAAAATTCAATCCTAGCTTTACGACTTTAACAAGAGCAGACTTCACAGGATGTGTTTCTAAAACATTTTTTTTAATCGCTTCACTCACAACAATAAATTCGTCTAAGCGGCGGTACAAAAGGCGGTGATAGAGGCTTTTTTTATTATGATTGCTCATAATATGTCGTGTAGCAAACAGTGCTATCGATTTTTTGTTCCAAATCCATGGCACAATAGAACCCAATAGAGTCGTCTGATGCGTATGAATTAAATTCACACCCTCATCTAACTGCCTTTGAATCTCTTGTTTTAAGCGCCAATCTAAAAAATCTCGCGGCTTATAATTTAAAGGATAAATATCAATATTTTTATTCTTAGATAAATGTTCATGGATAGGAGTCCCCTCCAACAATAAAACTCGGGTTTTGAGTCCTAAAGATCCTAATTCAACTGCATCTGAGGCAGCAACTTGCTCTAGCCCCCCCCAAGAGTTGGATAGACAAATAAAAAGACCATGAAAACGCTCTTTTAAAACATCAACTAATAAATCCGTATTATAATCTTTTGAGTTATTAAATTCTGACATCTCGTCTCAACTCCTCCCAAACGGTATCGGGCTCAATCCCTTTTAGGCAAGAGAGTCTTTGATCCCCAATCTGATCACAACTATTTTTTTCACAGGGCCAGCATGTGACTGGATTAAAAAACATTCGAACTTTTCCGGGACCCAGGGGCTCAGTCGATTTTGGATTTCCAGCTCCCCATATCACGTAAACCGTTGAGCCACAAAGTGATGCAATATGTGCCAAGCCTGAATCATTGCTTACTGTGAATCGAGCTTGAGCAAAAATTCGAGACAAAACACTAGGTGGACCTTGAGCTGTATAATCCATGAACTTCACATCACGAGATTCTTTCAATCGAGTGGCCAAGGGGGCCTCCTTAGGTCCACCGACTATCAAACAAGGCAGTTGAGTTGCTCCATATATTTTTTTAGAAAGTACTAAGAACCGCTCCAAATCCCATCTGCGGGACTCCGCCATTGATCCTGGTGCTAACACCCAATACGGATAAGAGGGAGGATCAAGCGGGACATGCCTATTCCATTCACGTTCAGCATCAAACTTTTCAAGTATGCCGGGCGTGCCTGGGTCTAATTCATCTTGAGAGGGAACTCCCCAAAACTCCTTCATACTACCTGTCGGTCGTGCGATTTCAGGCAAAAGATGAACATAGGATTCAGCCCGATGGAATTCCTTTCCCACTGGTGCCGCTACTAAATCATTCAAGAGCATGCTACGCCCTTCTGTAGCATATCCTCTTCGCAGCTGAACTTGTGATCGAAACAAAATCCAAGCTGATGAAAATGACTGAGGTAGAGAAATTCCCATATTCCAGGGTCCTTGAAGTCGGATTTTTTTTGCAGCCTCTTCCATGACCTTCAAGCGCTGGAGAAACCCAGCCCCCGCATGAGGGGAAGGAATCACAATCACTTGATTCACTAATTTTCTGAACTGCACTTCTTCTACCCAAGGAACACAGACCGAAGTAATTTCAGCTTCAGGATAAGCTTTTCTTAAGTAATAAAAAAATGGATAAGCTAAAATTTGATCGCCAATCCAATTTGGCGCGCGAACTAAAATCTTAATACAACTCATAATGCAGGAGGGGTTCCCAGCTCTGCCTTCTTAAGCCAAGCTGCAATCGTTCCGACTTTTACTTTTGCCTCTAGCTTGACTGCAATTCTTCGATCATCATCCGTTAACCAAAGAAGACTTTCGCCTTTTCTTTCAGCTTCCCCAGGACTCTTCGTCTGTGGTTTCACTACTACAGTTTTTACGTTGCCAAGAGGGGTTTCCATCGTTTCTCTACGCACAACATTAACAATAAGATCAAAATACTTCCCTTCTGAAACTACTGGAAAAACAATCTCTCGCCCCTCTTCGAGTGGAATCACACGCAAGTAATAAAGCGCCGAAAGACTGTCTTGCGGAAAAACTGGCATTTCTGTCGTATTTTTTGTTTCTTGGTAACCCTGATCTTTACGATTCCATCGATCCCAAAAATAAGTTTGTTTTTTCTCAGAGTCATAGAGCTCTAAAGAGCTTCTAGCCTGCTTAGTTTCATCCAATTTAATTTGAAAGCGATGAGAAAAAAAACCTTCATAATCTATAAATGTCTCTAATGAATCATTAATTTTATAAAAGAGACTAAACACATTTGAGGTCTGAGCAACGCCTCTTATGTTATACACTTTTCTATCTGCAATTTGCTTATAGGGCAAAACCTCAAGTGTAAAATCCCCAGCAGACATTCCAAAATATGTAATTTCATAAACTAATTTTTCAGCAAGCCAAATCGGATCTTTAGATGGTCTACGGTTCGGGTACACAAACAAGTTTTTATCTTTACTCTTCTTTACAGTTTTTTTTGTCTTCCTTTCCTTCTTTCCACTTTCTATAGATTTTTCTGTTACTGTCGCTGACGAAATAGAGTCAACACTTTTGACTTCAAACTTTTCCATTACTTCTTTAGGCATCTCAACTGTTTTATCATTCACGTCTTGAACTTGAGCGATTTTGCCACCCGCGCAACCCAATAAAAAAAGATAGATTAAAGAAATGCAGATATGTTGAAGTGGCATTACGGTAGTTTAGGAGATCTGAGAATAATTGTCGAGGGCCTAAAAAACAGAAAATCTTTAATTTCGAACCCGCCCCTCATACCACTCATTTTCTCGAAGAGGAGTTAAATCCCCCTTAAACCTCTTATGACTCCAAAGCCACTGCTCTGGGTGTGAATAAATATCTTTTTCAATTTCTGCAGCATATCGTGCAGTATTGGATGCAATTTCATAATCAGGCTGAGAATTTTCCAACCACTGTAAAGCTGGTCCGATTTCTACAATCCATTTAAGCTGACCTGACGATACTACTCTGTAATTGACGACAGGAAGCACCGCTGCACCTGTACGACGAGCTAATACAGCTACCGCCGTAGAAGTGCTCACAGGAGTTTTAAATACAGGGACTCGTACTCCCACAGGAGGGCCAGCGTATTGGTCTAAAACAAAACCTACTGTTCCGTTGGACTTCTTCAAGTGACTTAGAACGTCGCGTAAAGTTTTAGGTTCATAAGTCCCCTTCACTCCGATTTTTTGCCTTCCTCGCTCAATCGCCTGATGAAACCATTCAGGTTTAAGTTTTTTGGTAACCAACATCAGATCAATTCCTCCATGAATAGCTCCTGCGGCTGCCATCACTTCCCAATTCCCTACATGACTAGATATAAAAAGCACACCCTTTCCCTTCTGATGGACTTTTTTCCAATATTCCAAACCTCTCAGTTCTGTATTTTTTTTTACAAATCTTTTCATAGGGCCGAACAGAAAGAGTATCTCAAATGTCAGCTGCGCTAAATGCCGGTAGGCCTCGTGATAAAATCGCTTACGATCCGCCTGAGCTTGCTGAGGGAAAGCCAACTCCAGATTTTGAGTGATCACCTCAGACCGTATATGACTCTTCTTTAAAATAAATGTTAGGGTGCTCACTCCTATCGAACGAATTGAAAAAGGAAGCCAATAATAAATCCAAGCCAATAAATGTAACGGGAGTGAAATTATTTTTTCCAAATTCTCTCCTCAAAAAAATGAATACCATCCGGAAAAAAAATCTCAGGTTCTAAAACACAAATATTCTGCTTATCTAACGAATATTCACGCCACTTCACCCAATCTTTTCCTGTTAGTAAAATTTTTAATTTTTCCTGATTTGCTTTTTTCACTATCTCGGAAACTATTTCCTTCGAATAGCGCGCGTGATCAGGAAATGAAGTATGTTTAAGAATTTTATAGCCTGATTTTTCAGCTAAATTCTTTACATCTTGACTCTGAGCAACCCCAGTGACTAGCCAATAAGATGTGTTTTCTGGGTTTGCATTCAACTGATATTGAACTCTCAAATGGGGTTTACTATAAAAATGAGGCGGAACCTCCCCCTTGGTCCAGATTAAAATATCTGCAAACTTTAATGCACTATTCCAGTCACGATAAAAAGTCTTCCAACGTGATTGTGAAGTGAGAGCCACTATTTCTAAGTCTTTTTTAATTCGATGATGCTGAAACCCATCATCCAAAATTACAAGATCGACCCTCTCATCAGCAGAAGAACTCGCATTTTTTAAAATTCTCTTTAAATTTCTCACTCGATCAGCACCCACGCCAATCACCGCCTCGGGCACAAGTTCATGCAATAAAGCTGCCTCATCTCCACAAACTGAGGCGGGAACAAACACATGTTGAGAACTATGCTTCGAATACAAAATCCCTCCACCATTTTCCCACTCTCCTTGGTAGCCTCTGCATAATATACAAACTCGTTTTCCACGTTGAATCGACTCGCGAGCAATCCATGCAACTAACGGAGTTTTTCCTGCGCCTCCCACTTGGATATTACCTACACTGATCACCTGAGTATTAAAGGGATGGCTTTGCAGCATACCCATCTGAAAAAGCATCCGATATGCAAATGATAAAAAAGACCAAAATTCAGATATAATTCTGATCAAGAGCGCTGACATCGTACTAACTCAATAACCTCGGACGCAGCTCGAGCACTAGGACTCGAATAAGGTTCTTTTCCAAGAACAATCTTCTTAAGCTGCAAAAGGCCTTCTTTCACTTTTTCAATATAAGAACGGTCCATAAACAAAGAACGAATTTCTTCTGACAAAGATAAAACTGTTGCATCGTTGCATACAACTTCTTTTACAATACAATTGTTTTTATGATCCGATAAACCCCCATAGACTAAATTGACTAACCCTACAGGTCCTTTGTAACGCATAATTTTTTTAAAAATAAACTCTGTCACAATATTAGGTTTATAAACCACTGTGTGAGGGCAACCCAACATTCCTGCCTCTAAAGTAGAGGTTCCTGATTTAATCAATCCCGCATCTGCAGCTATCATGCAAACAGCGGCGTCTCCTTTCGAAACTCTGAGATCCAATATAAAGGGAGCGCTTTGAGTATAATGATCCATCCATCCACTCACTCGTGTTTGAAGTATCTCTAAGTCCACCACTTCTGGAAAAGGAATGAGTATTTTCAACTGCTCATCAAGTCGTAAAAAACCTTGCGCTCTAAAATAAGCCGCCGCTCGAACTGCGCTCTCTAACATCAACTCCAAGTGTCTTTTAATTTCTGCTGGACGGCTTCCCGGCATCAAAACTAAAACTTTGTCATTTGAAGCCAATCCTAATTGTTGACGTGCCTCTGCTCGGGTCAAGTGAAGCGGTAATTCATCTAAAAGTGGGTTGCCCACATATTTTGCTGACACTTGTAGTGTTTTGTAAAAGCTCTCTTCAAAAGGCAAAATGCAAAGTACTTTGGAGAAAAAGTCTCTCAGAAATTTCACCCGATTTTTACGCCATACCCAAACTTTAGGAGGTATATAATAGACAATAGGTATGCCACTTTTTTTCAGTCTCTTTGCTAATTTAAAATGAAATTCTGGGTAATCGATGAAAACTGCAACATCGGGCTTTTCGTCAACTGCTGCTTGAGACATTCTATTCAACGCATTGAAAATCTTAGGGAGACGACTTAAAACTTCTAAATACCCAATTACCAACAACTCTTTCGCGTCTACAACTGCACGAAATTCCATAGACTGCAGCTTAGGTCCCCCCATACCAAAGGCATCCACAGGGGATCCTGCTGATTGATGATGCATTTTCTCTTGTATGGCTTTGAGTAACTCAGCACCGTGGGCATCCGAGGAAACTTCTGCTGCTGAAATCAAGATTTTCACGGATTAACGAGCAACTCCTGTTTCACTTTCTCGAATAAAAGACACAAACTGCTGAATCTCCTTGTGATCACCGTATTGAGACTCAATCTCAAGCAGACATTGTTCCTTTTGAACATCTGTGCGACTCCAGAGCTTGATGGTTTCATTAATTTTTTGAATAATCTCGGCGCTAAAACCTCGTCTTCTCAAACCTACAATGTTCGCTCCCTTAATCTGAATGGGTCTTGAGCCGATCACAATACTAAAGGGAGGAACATCTTTTTCAACACCCGAAAATCCACAAACATATGCGTGAGAACCAATACGAACGTACTGAGAAACTCCTACTATACCACCCACAGTCACGTAATCTTCGAGGGTCACATGTCCTGCAAGCCCTCCATTGTTTGCAATAATGCAATGATTGCCTACTTTTGTATCATGCCCGAAATGAGTATAAGCCATAATCAGGTTATCATCCCCAAGTGAGGTCACCCCGCCCCCTTGAACTGTGCCTAAGTTCATCGTTACAGATTCACGAATCGTATTTCTATTGCCAATCTTAAGACGAGTGGGCTCACCTTTATACTTCAGATCTTGAGGAACAGCTCCTAGAACTGTAAACGGAAAAATCGTGTTTTTTTCGCCGATCTCCGTAAACCCTTCAACAACAATATGGCTCTGGAGTTTTGTACCTGCGCCAATTTTAACACGGGGTCCGATCATGCAATAAGGTCCAACTTCTACAGAAGAATGCAATTCTGCTTCGGGGTTCACTATTGCTGTAGGATGAATCATACTGACTCCTTTGAATTTTTTGGTGAATTTTTTGATGAATCATTTCGCCCTGATATAAGTTTATTGAGAGCGGCATGTGCACGAAAATGTTCTCGGTAGTCTCTCTGAGGGTTGCCTAAACCAGTTCCGCCTGGTGGGATATCCTTGCTAATCAAAGAACATGCGCCAACCTGACTACGATCCCCAATATAAATTTTATTAATCACGCCCGTTAAGCCCCCGATGTACGCATATTTTCCAATATGTGCATTGCCTGCAAGAAAAACACCTCCACACAGGACGGCGCCTTCTTCCACATGTGCGTTATGCCCCACATGAACCATGTTATCGAGTTTACTGTTTTTATCTACACGCGTCTCACCAAAAGTTCCACGATCAATACAAACATTGGCGCCCATTTCTACATCATCGCCAATCACTACACTTCCTAGGTGATAAATTTTCTGGTGACCTACGACCTGACCATTCTTGTGTATAGGAGCATAACCAAAACCATCTGCCCCGATCACCGCACCTGAATGGATTCTAACTCGATGACCAATCTGTGTTTGCGAGTAAATCGTTACTCGAGGAAAAAGAACACATCGATCACCAATTTGCGAATCCTTCCCAATAAAACTAGCCGCTTGAATGATTGTTTGGGCGCCAATTCTGACCCCCTCTTCAACCACTACATTCGGTCCAATGCAAACTCCTGAACCCATCTTAGTCTGGGGATGAACGACAGCAGTTGGGTGAATTTGAGTTTCAGTTGCGGAATTTGCAGAAGGAGCAAACTTTTCCGAAAGCAAAGCCATGGCCAAGTAGGGATCGCTACAAGTAACCACAGCGGTTTGTTTCCAAAGCGGAAGTTGAGCCGCTTGCATAGGCTTCACAAATGCATCCCCTGTAATTAAAACCCCAGGAGCTGCCCGAAACAAGTCTTTCTCGTAGTGACGTGAAAAAAAGAAAGCTAAATCTTGAGCTCGAGAACCACCTAACGAAGCCAATCTCTCTACTCTGATCTGACTCAAAAGCTGGCCAAGGTCTGTCGAATTGACCACTTGTCCGTGAGTCCATTCGACGACCTCAGCAACAGTAAAACCCATAATTAACTCTTTTTGCCTGAATTATAATTCGAGATCACTTCTGACGTGAGATCATCCTTATCTTGAGAAAAAAGCACAGTGTTTTCATTTTTCTCAAGAACCATGGTGTAACCCTTTTCTTTTGCCAGATGAGCAATAATCTCTCTCAATTTTCCAATAATAGGTTGAGTCAGGCTCTGCTCTTTTTGGCGAAGCTCAATTTCAGTTTTACCAGCCTTCTCTTGGAGCTTTAAAATTCTTTCCTGAAGTTCGGCCTGCTTTTTATTACGAGCTTCTTCATTCATTACAAGAGCTTGCTTTTTAAACTCTTCGCCCATCTTATTAATGGATGCTTTTTCTTTTTCGATTTCTTGTTTCTTCTCGTTTACTTCTTTCTCAAGTTGAGCTTTTGCTTTTTTCCCTGCTTCAACCGTTTGCAATGCTTTTTGCATATCCACGGTGCCAATCTTCATTCCTTCTGTATTTGCAAACGAAGAAGTCATGGACAGTCCTAAAACTAGTAAGCCGGTTATTAAAAAACGAGCGATCATAAGTTTCTCCTTAATTAAGTTTTCCTTACAATCTCTATAACTTAGAACGGAGGACCAATAAAGAATATAAATACAGGGTTACTTTCATAGGATTGCGGAGCAATCGGATAGCCCCACTCAAAACGCAGTGGGCCTATCGGAGAGAACCAACGGAACCCAAAACCTACGTCATTTCGCAGAGTAAAGTTTTCTGACCCCACGCCAGGAAATGTTTCCCAAGCATTCCCAACATCATAGAAAACAACAAACTTAAGTCCAGCGTCTTTCACAATTGGGTATTCCAGTTCAAATAAGCCAAAAAGCTCAACTGCTCCGCCCTTGGCCACAACTTTACCGTCAGTACTCCTAAAGCGAACAGGCCCCAAAAGGTTAAAATCATAACCCTTCATGTTATTCGCACCACCTAAATAAAATTTCTCAGACGGAGGTAATGCTCGACTCCCTAACGAAGTAATATTGCCTGCCTCGATGTTGTTCCTGAATACTAAATCACCGACTACATGCTTATAGAAGCGATTATTTAAAATCACTTTAAGAAAATTTTTATCTCCACCAATCCCTGCGAACTCTAATGAAGCACTCTGATAATTCCCCTCTGTCGTTTCATAACGGTTATTTCTCTTATCTCGAACCACACTTAAAATCACACTTGAGAGAACTCCAGCATCTGCAGCAATATCATTTCGATCTGCTTGATCATAAGACACATCCGACAGTTCTGTAATTCTAAGACCTTCATGCTTATACGTTACATACCCATAAACATATTCAGCTATCGGATAACCTGCACGCAAATCGAACCCTAGCTTGGTTGTAATATATTTATTAATATACTGAAAATTAGTGGAATAAAGATCAAACCCTAAAGACCACTTGGTATCAAATGCATACGGATCCGTAAAACCTAAGGTAAAACTTTTATTAATCGAGTTAGCAGCATACTGAGCTGCTAAACTCACATTCTGTCCTTTTCCGAAAAGATTGATTTCAGAAATTTGAGTCGTAAAGAAAAATCCGTTGGCTGAACTAAACCCTGCTCCAAGCGTAATCGTACCCGTGGATCGTTCTTTGATAGAAATCTCAATATCAACCAAGTCGTTTCGACCCTTAATTGTCACAGTATTGAAAATCACTTCGCCGGGCTGAAAAAAACCTAATCGTTCTACGTTTTCACGCGATTGTCGGAGTTTGCTGCCACTAAAGAGTTCACCTTCGTGAATTTTTAACTCTCGACGAATGACCTTGTCATAAGTTTTACTGTTTCCTGTAATATTAATTTGATTAAAGTAAACAAGATTCCCTTTTTCAAAACCATAATCAATGTCGACAGTTTTGGTGTCTTCATGAAGATTCATCTTTGGAATCACATTCACAAACGCGTAGCCTAGGTCTTGATATTTTTCTGTCAGAGTTTGGATATCGAAATTTCTTTTTGTCACACTAAAAGTGTCATCCTTCAGCATTACAAGATTTTCGCTCAACTCTTCCTTAGTAAATAATAGATCCCCACTAAAATCAGTAGTTCCGATTTTGTAAGGGTCACCTTCATCAACATAAATAGAAATAAAAAGCCACTTCTTATCGTCACTCACCGTGACTGAAGGATTTTCAAAACGAAATTTAATATAACCATGATCATAGTACCAAAGGGTGAGCATCTGAAGATCTTGCTTAAAAGCGGATTCCTTAAAATTCCCGGAGCCACTGATAAATGAAAAAAATCCACCCTCTTTGGTCTCGCGAAAAACAGATTTCAGCTGGTCATCATTAAAATGTTTATTATTGAGGAAGGTAATCTTCTTAATCTGAATTTTATCATAGTCATTAATTTTGTAGATCAAGCGAACCTCATCGTCGCTTTCTTTCTTGAGCTCAAAACTTACTTTTGCAAGGTAGTAACCTTTTTCTTCAAAGTGCTTTTGAATCAGTCCCGCACTTTCTTTGACTTTGTTTAAATCTAAGATGGACCATTCTTTAATTTTAATAACATCTTTTAAATCGCTCGAACCGATGTTTTCGTTTCCATCAAAATCAATTTTAGAAATCGCTGGACGCTCTTTTACAATATAAATTAATTTTATTTTTTCGCCTGTCTGCGCTTCCTCTAAAACCTCAATATCGTCAAAATAACCTAAAGAAAAAATCGCCTGAATATCTTCACGAGCACGATCTGCAGTCACTGCTTGATTGACCTTGGATTTGATCTTGTTAAGAATTGCTTCTTTTTCGATTCTTTTGAGACCACGCACCTCGATCTCGGACACGATCTGACCTGTAAGCGGTGCTGCCCACGTATTGCAATGCGTTAAAAGAAGAGACCAAAGTAGTAAAATCACAAACCACTATGTCTAGGTGGCCTTCAGGTCCAAGTCAAATTCTAATTCACTAAAATGCCATCTTTCATCACAAGGATGCGGTGCATCTTTTTTGCAAGCTCCTGATCATGCGTAACCAAGAGAACAGAAACGCCTGTAGCCTCATTCAGACGGATCAAAAGATCCATAATATTCGTTCGATTGACAGAATCTAAGTTTCCAGTGGGTTCGTCCGCTAATAAAAGTTTTGGACGCAAAATAACAGCTCGTGCAATTGCCACTCGCTGCTGCTCTCCTCCTGACATCTCGTTAGGGCGATGATGTAACCGGTGCCCCAATCCCACAAATTCGAGCAATTCTTTTGCTTGCATCTCCGAACTTTTCTTGGGGTGGCCCGCAATCAAAGCAGGCATGAGTACGTTTTCTAAAGCGGTGAACTCCGGCAAAAGATAATGAAATTGAAAAACAAACCCCAAGGCCCGATTACGAAACAAAGAAAGAGCTTTCTCAGAGTATTTAAAAACATCTTGTTTGGATGGACCAAAAAGTACACGACCTGAGCTCGGAGCCTCCAAAGTCCCCAACACATGCATAAAGGTGCTTTTCCCAACACCCGATGCACCCGTGATTGCCACCATCTCTCCCGCATTTATAGTAAAATCAACTCCTCGAACTACAGGGATTTCCGCATTCCCCTTAAAGAAAGATTTTCTCACGCCCTCGGCTGTAAGAAGAGGAACTCCTTTATGCATGGGGGTTTGATTCGCAGTCGGATTATTCATAACGTAAACCATCCAATGGAGATTTGCGGGTCACTTGGATTGCAGGATAAACAGTCGCTAAAAAAGAAATTGCTAGTGCCATAAATCCAATCAACAGAATTTCATTCCAATGAACAACAACAGGTAAAAAACCGATGTAGTAAATCTCCGCAGGCAGGTCAATCCAATGCGTTTTACTTAAAAACATATTCACTCCACCGCCGATGAAAAGCCCAATCACTGTTCCGATCATCCCCACGCCGCTGCCAATCAAGCAAAATAAACCGAAGCATTGCCACGGTCTCAGGCCCATGGCTTTAAGAATCGCAATTTCTTTGGTTTTATCATGAATCATCATCATCAAAGTGCTCACAACATTAAACGCTGCCACAATAATAATAAATGTTAAAATAATGGCTATCACGACTTTCTCTAATTGGATGGCGTAAAAAAGGTTTTTATTTAGTTGAGCCCAATCTTTAGCTCGAAAGGGTGGACCAAAAACTTCCGCCAACTGATTGGATGCTCTCCAAGTGTCCGTTCCTGGCATCATTTTTAATTTAAAAGAAGTAACTCGTCCGGGTTGGTCCAAAATTTTCTGAACCGTTCGTAAGGAAGTAAAAAGAAATTTTGAGTCATATTCGTACATTCCCATTTGCACAATTCCCACCACCTGTGCCTTCACGACCTTAGGTGTAGAGGTGGATTCAACGTCACCATCTCCAGTTTGTGCAAAGGGTAAAATCAAGCGTATTTCTGTTCCTTCAGTCGCGCCAATTCGATCTGCAATCACAGAACCTAAAGTCACTTCTCCAAAAGCTGTAGGAAGCCTGCCTTTAATGACTCGAGAAGGAATCTCTGTCACAGAACCAATCGTGTCTGAGTCAATCCCTTCTAATACTGCACCAGAAACTGCTTGAGGTCCTGAGATCATCAACTCAGTCACAAAAGAATGGGTAATGGATTGAACATCGGGAAGTGTTTTTCTAATTTTCTCTTCGACTTCTCTCGGCTCCTCGACCGGCTCCCCTCTTGAATAGAAAATCACATCGCCATTCATCCCTGTGATCACCTTTTCTAACTCTCCTTCAAAACCATTGATCACACTAGTCACTACAGTGAGAGCTAAAACTCCTAAAGCAACACCAACCACTGAAACCCAAGATATAAAGGATAAGAATCGATCTGAATTCTTCGATAAAATAAACCGCCTGGCAAGGATCAGAACAAACGGTGTGTTTCTAGGCATTGGGTTTTGTTAATGGCCTCATCAGAGGAAATAATATCACATCACGAATACTGGCAGAATCTGTCAATAGCATCACTAATCGATCAATTCCAATTCCCTCACCTGCTGCGGGAGGCATCCCGTACTCTAATGCAGTTACATAATCCTCATCCACATCACAAGCTTCTTGATCACCAGCCTCCTTGGCTCGAGCTTGAGCTTGAAATCTCTCAAGCTGATCGATTGGATCATTTAACTCTGAAAATGCATTCGCCATTTCTCTGCCATAAATATAGAGCTCAAATCGATCGACTAAGAACGGGTCTTTTTCATTTTTTCTAGAAAGGGGTGATACATCTAAAGGATAGTGGGTCACAAAAGTTGGCTGAATGAGGTGCTTTTCCACTTCTTCGTCAAAAATCACCATCATCAGTCCACCTACACTACTCTTGGGGTCCATCGGTAGATGTTTCTGTTTACCGTAAGCTAAAAGCGATGCGCGGTCTCTGATCTTCGCTCGGTCCTTAAATTCAGAGTATTTCACAATCGCGTCTTCGACCGTAATCTGTTCCCATTTTTTTCCCAAATCAATCGCTGTACCTTGGTAGGTAATCAGTGTTTTCCCTAAAACATTCTGTGCAATTTGCTGAAATAGTTTTTCGGTCAACGGCATCAAATCTTCATAGGTTGCATAAGCCTGGTAAAACTCAAGCATTGTAAACTCAGGATTATGCTTAATTGAAATCCCTTCATTTCTGAAATTGCGATTAATCTCAAAAACACGGTCAAATCCACCCACCACTAAACGTTTAAGATAAAGTTCAGGAGCAATTCTGAGATAAAGCTCCATATCCAAAGTATTATGATGAGTCACAAAAGGTCGCGCGGTTGCTCCTCCCGCTATCGGATGCATCATGGGAGTTTCCACTTCAATAAAATCATGGGAGACGAAAAATTTACGCATTTCATCTACAATCTTAGACCTGATTTTAAAAGTTTCTCGAGACTCCTTGCTTGTAATTAAATCAAGGTAACGCTGACGGTATTTAATTTCGATATCAGCTATTCCATGAAATTTTTCTGGAAGAGGCCTTAAAGACTTAGTCAGTAAAACTACTTTTTCAGATTGGATTGATAACTCTCCTGTTTTGGTCTTAAAAAGAGTACCTTCACTATAGACCACATCCCCTAAGTCAAGTTCCTTAAACTGTGCAAACTTTTCTTCTCCTAATTTATCCTTTTGAACGTAGAGCTGAATCGTTTCTGTTCGATCCTGAATACGAACAAATGAAGCTTTGCCAAAATCTCGAACGGCTAAAATGCGACCCGCCACCGAACCGTGAATCTTCATCCCCTCGAGTTCTTCTTTAGTTTTTTCACTATATTTTTTCTGAAGATCTGCAGCGAATAATGACGGCGTTAATCCATTTTTAAAAGGATTATCTTTTCTTTCCTTCAATTTCTGAAGTTTAGAAAATCGAACCTGGACTTGTTCCGATTCGTTTTCAATTTGGGACATGAGCTATTTTCCTTCGTGTTCTAAAAATCTTTCTGCATCTATAGCAGCCATACAACCCGTTCCTGCTGCAGTGACTGCCTGACGATAAACATGATCAGCCACATCACCGGCAGCGAAAACACCTTTTATATTGGTACGAGTTGAACCTGGTTCCACCATAAGATATCCTAAGGCATCACTCTTCAACAAGGAACGAAAAACTGCGGTATTGGGCTCATGACCAATGGCAATAAACAATCCTTGAACAGGAAGATCCGCTATCTCACTTGTATTTAAGTTGCGAATTTTTACTCCAGTCACAGTTTGATCTCCTAGGATGTCTGCGATCTCTGAGTTCCAGATAAATTTAATTTTAGGATTTTTGAATGCTTTCTCCTGCATCACTTTACTTGCACGCAAGTGATCTCTTCGATGAACCACAGTCACAGTTTTTGCAAATCTCGTAAGAAAAGTCGCCTCTTCCATCGCTGTATCCCCACCCCCAACAACTACGATATCTTGGTTCTTAAAGAAAAACCCATCACAGGTAGCACAAGCGGAAACACCTTTTCCCATCAAGCGCTTTTCATTCGGAATGTTTAACCATTTTGCAGAGGCCCCCGTAGCAATAATGAGAGCTTGCGTTTGAACAACTTTCCCGTTGGAGAGTTCTAGAGTGAACGGCCTTTTCGAAAGATCGACTTTCTTAAGATTACCTTGAAGAAAACGTGTACCAAATCTTTCAGCTTGTTTACGAAAAGCCACCATGAGCTCAGGGCCCATCACGGGCTCTGCAAATCCAGGGTAGTTTTCTACCTCGCTTGTAATCGTAAGTTGCCCACCAGGCTGTTCGCCCTCAATACACAGAGGTTTAAGATTGGCGCGCGCACTGTAAATAGCCGCTGTAAGGCCCGCAGGACCCGTACCCACAATCGTCAACGCTTCAATATCAGAGGACATGCAATTTTATTGAGACTGCGTTTCACTTGCGATGGATTCAATACTGATCCATTCTGCATTTTCGCCATCATCAGGAAGCTTCTTCAGGTGCTTCTCTACTTCATCCTGTGACAAAACTTGGCGAGCGACGTTACGCTCCACCATGCGGGTATCGAATTTCTTGTTTTCTACTGAGTCATTAAGAAGTGTCATCATATGGACCTATACATAAACCACTGGAGCGCTAGTGTCAATTTTTCATAAGAGAGACCTAACTAAAGAACATCCTTGGGATCAATCTTAGTTTTTCAGTCCTTTTTCCATCCGTTAGGACAAGATAATACTCCATCAGACCCACCTGAGACTGAGCATCGTTCTGAAGATCACTCCCCGCCGAAAGTGCCTTAACCTCAACGTATAAAGTCACAGGAGTTCCGTCCTTAGAAATCGGAGTATAGCCTTTAAATTGAATCTCCATATGACTCAAATCATAATGAATTCCCAAAACATCGTTTTTGACATTCAGCCTAGATTCAACAGGAAAAGAGTAAAGCTGCTCTTCGCAAGGTTGGTTTTTGCGACACACGTCTATCATGAGATGAAGCTGGATTCTTTCTGTAAGACCAGGGCTATATTGGTTTTTTTCGTCCTTTTCGTGAATAGGTTTAATCAAGATACTTTTTGCAGAGGGAAAGACTTGCGTAAATAACTCGAGTTGAGGATGAACTTTATCTGATTGAATAAATTCAGACTGAAATCCAATCACAAGACCTGCAAAAGACAGGTCGGGAGCTTCACCGCCTGCATGAGAAATGAAAGGCGCCCATAAAAACGAAAAAACAGTGATCCAAGTTTTCATGACCACTTGATTTAACTTAACTGACTTATTGTGTCAAATTTATCATAACTTGCATTCGAAAACCTTTATTGAGATAGAAACCTCCGATAAATACGAGGGGAAATTTATGAGAATGCATTGGTTTTTATCGGTGTTCGTTCTGTCTACAAGTCTTTCTACTTTCGCTAGAGAGGAAACGACAGATCCATATCATTGTTCAGAAACTGCAGTAAAAGCAGCTATCGCTATAGCTAAACAATACAAGAATGGCGCAGAAATCACTTACAATAGCGTTACAACCATTACACCATTTCAAAACTCAGTTATGACAAAGTATGAAATCAACTTAGCACAGTGGTTAAATGATGACAGTTTTGGTTTGACATATGAAGTCATAGTAAAAGGACAAAAACCTCATTGCAAAGTTGTGCGTATCAGTCTCCTCAGTGAAGAATAAAGTCCCTAAACCTTCCTCTTGTCATATTTTTTTCGCTGATCTAGGTTGCACGCAGGAGACTTTATGAAAACCATTATCCTTACATACATAGCTTTTTTATTTCTTTCACAACCTAGCTTTGCGCGATTAATTCCTCCATCTATCATTTGCAGCCAAGGCGATGTCACTGCTGTTCTTCGAGATTTCAAAGATCTAGCAGAACGTGACGGAATCAAAACTCAATCCGCACATCTCATCATCACTGTGAAAGACGAAACCTACGACTCCGTACAAGTGGTAGGCATGCAACTGACACCTCAAATGCCTATAGTTCAGATGACTAATGACGATGGAACCGTAGTCATTCAACTCATTACGTCCCCCGAAGGACAACTCACCGCTCATCTGCATTCAGAAAACCCAAAATTAAATCGAGAAGGCAAAGACGCTCTCAGCTGTAAAGAACACCGTCGAGTTCATGTACTACAAAATTCACCTATCACTCGCGCGGATCTAGCCGATGGTTATCTCGTTGGAAAAATGGATATAGAAGGCCCATACTATGCAGCTGAATTCAAAGTGAGTAAGTTTGGGAATGCTGTTACCTTTCGCGACGCAAGCATAGAAACAGTTCGTGCAAACAATGATTGTCTAGGTGGATTTGAAATTGAAAATACAATAATCAAAGTCAATGTCAGCTGCAAAAGCCTCAAAGGTAACGAACTTAACTTTGAAATTGATATGACTCACGTTACTCCTGAGCTACTGAAGAAAGGCGTCCGAGTCATGGTCCGTAGCGAAGCAACAGACAATAAATGGGTTCCATTTCGCATTAGAAAACAAAAAAAACCATTTTTTGCTAATTTTTAAAAATTTGCTTTCATATAAAATCAACTCACTTACTCATAGGAGATTTTATGAAAACCAACCATCCCGTCACGCTCGAGCTCGAACCCACCTCAGCACCTTATCAATACACAGCCTCTCTTTCAGGGCCCATTGAAACCAGTCGAGGCTGGAGTGAACTCCATCATCATCCATTAAACTGCATCATGAGGTTCAGTTCTTTCATTATAGATTGAGTCACACCGTGTGGAGAACAGCCAATGCAACTGACGAAGAACAAATCGTCGCCATGTGTGAAAAGCTTTATCAAGAAGACCCCAGCCCACATTCTGTTTCATCCGAGCAAACTAAACGAACTCTCGCAAAGCTTCGCTCTGAAAAAATTCGAGGAAAAGCGGTTGTTCTCGAAATAGATAAAAAAATTACTGGGTATGCACTTCTGATTTCATTTTGGTCTAATGAGCTTGGCGGAGAGATTTGCTACATTGATGAATTATATGTACGCTCTGATTACCGTGGGAACGGGTATGCAAGCCTGCTCGTAAAAAAACTGATGCAAGGAGATCCCATCTGGCCTAACCGAATAGTGGCTGTTGAGCTAGAAGTTACACCTCAGAACTCAAAAGCAAAAACGCTTTACTCTAAATTAGGATTCTCACCCGCTAAAAATACTAAAATGAGATTCGTCATCAAATAGACTTCTTTTTGTTCATCAAACCCTTCATCACTGCCTCACCTACTGCCGCTGCCGACGCAGGGTTTTGCCCAGTTACCAGTCGACCATCCACCACGACATTCTCTTGCCACAAAGGTTTCGCGGTAAACTGAGCTCCACGTTTTTCGAACTCGTCTTCAAGTAAAAAAGGCATCACTGAGGTCAATTCAACTGCCGCTTCTTCTGCATTGCTGAAGCCTGTAACAGCCTTTCCTTGAATCAAATACTGACCGTTACTTAACTTAACATCTAACAGTGCCGCGGGACCGTGGCACACAGCTGCAACTATGCCACACGACTCATAGATTGCTTGAGAAAGCTTCTGTACTTCTTGCGAATCACGAAAGTCCCACATTGTCCCGTGCCCTCCAGCAAAGATTACAGCCTTGTAATCTTTTGCTTGAATGTTCTTTAGTTTCAACGTGTGAGTTATTTTTTTCATAAACTGCGGATCATTTAAAAGTTTACGATTCACAGCATCTTTCAGATCTCGACTTCTCTCATCCATCGGCGCCAGTCCACCTTGGGGACTAGCAATATCGATCTGAACTCCAAATTTTTGCAGCTTCTCATAGGGGTGAGTCACTTCTGGAAGATAATATCCTGTCGCCTTCCCTGTATTTCCTAACTGTGCGTGACTCGTTACAACAATCAAAACTTTAATCATTGAATAGTTCATAAATCTCTCCGTCTTTACTGTAAGGTTGAATATGCTTGCCCAAATGATATGCTTTTGCCTGCCTGAAACGGGACAGCTTCCTGGTACATTAAAACATCCATAAAACTACCCGCATCCGTAAATACCGCCTCACCCTCATGAGATTTTCCTGCCTGATCATGCACCTCTTTTGAACTCCAATTAAGGTAGGCTATTTCATAGTTTTTATCGGCAATAACGACATAGCCACGTAGCCCCTTTGGAACCATGACTGTCTTAGCAAGTTCAACATGCTTTCGAAGATGAATTAGAAATTCTTTTTGAGATACAGATGTTTTCCTTAATCCAATAAATACAGCATTAAACCCATTAGACCAATTGATCGGCTTCCCAATCATATCGTACGAATATTGATGAAAAAGCTCAGAAGGCTTTTCTTGAGCATAGTTAATCAACGGATCTACACTTTTTGAAACTCCCTTTTGAAACAAATCCCAATGACGATCTGAATACCATTGCCCTTCTTGGGTTTTGCGAATTTTTCGATAGTCCTGCTCAGAGTTAAGCGCTACTAACGCCAATTCGTCTGGAATAAAGTCTGGCTTATTTTGTGGTGGCACCACAACAATATAATTGTTTAATGGCATTACGCCGAAAGTGTAAAGATCCGTGTAAATATCTACTGTGTCTTTCATAAATTGAGGAAGTTCAGACAAAAATTCTGCTGACGAAAATTCTGCTCTTTTAAATCCCTGCCAAACACGAAAATAATTCGTTTCATCGTCAGAAGCCTGCACGTAGTAGCCTGAAACCAATACAATCCCTAAGCTGATAATTTTTAAAAATTTCATTTTTTTCGTTCCTTTCATTAACATCTTTTTTACAACTTGAAAGGAGATATAGCTTGGGTTTATAAATAAGTTAAATTAATGTTTTTGAACATTACCATCATAAATGATAATGACAAAACATGCGAGATTTTCAAAAACTAGACCCCACCGCGCTCAAAGCATTCTACTATGCAGCAGAACTACTCAATTTTACTCAAGCTGCAAAGGCAGCGGCCCTGACTCAATCCGGTGTTAGTCAACATGTTGCAAAGCTAGAAGAAGCATTAGGAACGAGCTTGTTTGTTCGAGCAAACCGAAAGCTGAAACTGACCGCAACAGGAATAAAACTTCTAGCCTTCGCTGAATCCTATCTCGATCAGCTCGATCGACTTTTTTCAGAAGTGGCAAACGAAACACAAAACCTGCAAGGCAAAGTTCGGTACGCGATGCCAGGCTCTTGTTTAATGACCCCTCACTTTCCCATACTACTTAAAATGCGAGAACAGTTTTCTGGAATCGATCTCGAAATTCATATCTGTCACTCCGTAGAAGTGATCCAACTCTTGCTCCAAGGTATGATAGATTTTGGGTTTATTACTCAGAAAACACAACACAAAGATATCCTCCTGGAAGAATTTGCTCACGAAGAATACATTCTCATAGGAAAAACTGAGAAATCTGTGCGGTGGAATGACGGAAATGAAATAAGAAAAAGAGAATGGATTAACTATCCTGGAATGGACATTCTTTTTAAGCACTGGCTTCATTTGCACTTCCCTAAACAGAAAATTGAAATTGAAAGCTGCAACATCCGAGGCTCGATTAATAGCATTGAAGGCGCTATCACCATGGTCGAACATGGGGTAGGCCTAGGAATTTTCCCTAAACACTGTATAGAAGGTCAGTTAAAATCAAAATCACTTTATGCCTATAAAGGTACATCTCAACAAAAAAATGAGAACCCCATCTATATCGTTCGCCTTGCTCAGCAAGTACCCAGTGCTCGAGTTGTAAAAATTTTAGAAAGTTTCAGAAAGATGAAAAACTAGCGGTTCACTTCCACTTCTAATACCTAATGCCATGTGGGAGGACTCTGCCCAGAATTCGTCGTATCGTCATCCGAAGGGCCACGAGTGCCTGGCTTATTCACCACAAGCTTTAGATGCTTTGCTGAAGTGGATTTTTTAGCCCCTCCCTCAGCTGCTTTCTTCTTTCTTGCAACAATAATCATGGCCTCACACCAAAGATAAACAAATCCTGCAATCATCCCACCTAAGTGGGCAGCGGCAGACAATCCACCCCCTCGACCTGAAAACACTGTCGTCATTACTTCCATTGCCACAATTACCCAAATGAAGTGCTTAGCCTTCATCGGAAAAATCATCATAAACAAAAGCTCACGCTCGGAAAAAATCAAACCATAAGCAATCAGCAACCCATAGATTGCACCCGATGCACCAATCATTGGGATATGCAAACCTGTCTCGCCGAAAACCAAGAACTGTAAAAATAAATAAAAAATCCCAGCAGCGATCGAACAAGCAGAATAAAATCTTACAAAGCGCCACTTACCCCAAACCGCCTCAATTTCTGTTCCAATAAAAGCCAAGACCATCAAATTTAAGAAAAGATGAAGCACGTCTCCATGCAAAAACGGATAAGTAAACAACTGCCAAAAACGGTAGTTCACCGCAAACTCATACGGAATCAATCCAAAAAGACTGAGCAGATGCCCTCCAAAAAACTGATCAGCTGTCTGTTGGATTAAGAATGCTCCAAAACACACAATCAATAATGCTTTTACGACTGGGGTCATCTTAAGTTGCATCAAGCGGGCTCCATCAGTTCTATTAGGATACCATTACAAGAAGCAGGGTGAATAAAATTTATCCGCATCTTCTGCGCACCGCTGCGTGGCTTTTCATAAACCAGACGGTAGCCCTCAGAAGCGATTTTTTTACATATTTCATCTAGCTTCCCCTTCTCCACAGTGAATGAAAGATGATGAATGCCAGGACCTCGCTTTTTAATAAACTGCGCAACAACTCCCCCTGGATCTACTACTTCAAGAAACTCCAGATGTGCACCCTTTGCACCAACAGGAAGAAAATGTGTTTTCACTCCTTGATCCGGAACATCTTCCGTATGCGTGACTTGGATATTTAAAAGCGAAAATAACTTCTTCAGTCCGGGTAAATCCTGAACTGCAATGCCGATGTGATTAAGCTGTGTCATGAAGATATGAATACTAGAAAAGGACGAGGACCACTACTGTCTGTTGCTGTACCCGAAACTGCCTCCTCGACAATCGCGGCAGGCAGTAGCGGCCCTCAGTCAAGTCGCCTAAGCGTCGAGTACCCACCAAAGTCCCTCTAGCTCAGACCTTATTAGGATCGGAAATTTAAATGGAAACTTTAACCCGACTGAAAAATTTCTGTACAGCAGAGTAGACTTCCGCAGCATGTGCGTCATCTAAAAAGAGAAGATAAGTAATCGCCATAAGAGAGCCAAAGAAAGGAATTTGAATCATTACAGCGATTAACAAATGAAGCAAAACCCCAAACCCTAAAAACCAATAACGCAGCGGTCTAACCCAAACAAGAACTGGAAAATAAATTTCCCAAAGAAGCGATAAATACGTCCCCACAACAATAAACATCGGAAAATAAACCATCCAGGAAAAATCCCAACCCACTTGCTGTGGATTAGCTAAAGCCCCCCAAAGCGCCTCTCCGTTCCACCAAGTTTTGCCCTGGAGCTTGGAAGTCCCTGCGTAAAAGTAAATGATACAGACTTGAAGCTGAGCTAATCTAAAAAACATTGAGCTCAACCATCCAGAAAATTGGCCAGAAAATTGGCCAGAAAATGAACCGGAAAATGCGTGCGGAGACCTCACACGCCCCTTCTCTCTCCCATCCATAAAACAAAGGTAGAATAAGAAAAATGTCGCTACAAAATCTGCTCCGTAAACTGCAAAAATATTGCGATGTAAAAATGAAATATGAAGAATAAATGCCAAAATGGAAAACAATCTAGGCCAAAATCCAAACGCTGCTAACAATAAACTCACGAGAAAAATCCCATTCCCTATCCAAAGCGCTGTATCCGATGAAAAATATTCAAAAAGAGAAAATCGATAGGTCATCTCTTGCACTCGGTGCACAAAGCTTACAGGCATGATCCCGTCATTGGAGTAGAAAAATTCCAGATCCAAACTTCGAATACAGTACATATAAAAAACAGTGAGCCCAAAAATCAGTCTAAAAAGCCGAATTTGGGTTTTCTGATTGGATTCGAACCAAAACCGATCCCACGCCAACAGATAGCTTTTCACAGTTTTTCTCCGCTACAAAAAGTTCGCCCGATTTCCTGCCGAATCATGCCCACTTCGTCCCCAATTTTTCTCACCTTATTTTTTACATCCACAAGAGTGGGTAACGTATACATAACCTTAGAAAGCTTTACAGAATGAATCTTGTTATCGTTCCTGCCGTATTGCGGGCTATTTTTCGCACAAAGGTAAGGCACCAGCATATGCTCAGAGTAAAAATCATCACTCACCATAAATTTCACCACACTCACTCGTCTTGTCTGACGGTCAGTGAAAAAATACGGATTAATCAGATCTTTCGGCATTCGACCTAGCTCAAATACATGGCTGTCTTGATCTACAAGTTCCCACTCGATAAAAACAGGAGGAGGTCCGGGATCAGGAGCAAAGTAATTCCATCTTGCGGCTAGTTCAAAAAAATGGACATAAGGTTCAACTAAAGGCCTGGCAAGATAACCCAGGTAGTTTGCATTGTTCGGCGCGACGATCACTGCAAACAGATGGAAAAGCAGAACTCCATAAAGAACTGCTTTGAGGCAAATTAGAATCTCCTGCCTCCCGCTCCACCGAAGCCACCATAAACACCAGCACCGACTCCACCCACAAACCCAGCTCCTACACCGCCATAGCCGTAAGCTGAAGACTGAGCACCTGAAATCGTTCGCATGTAGTTAGAATAAGCATCGCCTAACTGTTGCTGAGCTACCATGACGTTTTGCTGATACTGCATCGCTTGTTGCATTTGTCTCATCTGAGCTTGCATCGAAGCTTGCATCATCGCCATATACTGTCCATTAAAAGCTCCACCACCCAAGTAAGGATTAAAGTAGCCCATTCCACCGCCAGGAGGCATTCCGCCAAATGGCATTCCACCGAATCCGCCGCCAGCTCCAGGGAACACACCAGGGAATCCACCGAACGCTGGGAAACCACCCCCGACACCTAAACCACCGCCGAATGGGAATCCGCCGCCTGCGTAAGGAACCCCACCGCCGAATGGGAATCCGCCACCAAAAGGCATGCCGCCAAATCCACCACCAATTGCGGCACCAACTGCAGCTCCACCCAATCCACCACCCGCAAATGGACCAAACGGACCAAAACCACCATAACCACCTAAAGGTCCGCCTAAACCATAACCTAAACCATTACCGTAACCGAGCATCGGAGATCCCCATCCTGGAACCATTCCCCCAGGAAACATACCGCCGATTGCTGGATAACCACCAAAAGGAAGACCACCACCGAAAGGCAATCCACCGGCTCCACCGAATCCACCACCGATCGCTGCGGCAATCGCTGCTCCGCCGAATCCGCCGCCACCAAAAGGCAATCCACCGCCATACATCGGGTAACCACCGTAACCTCCGAATGGAAATCCACCGCCACCCATAAACGGCCCAAAAGGCCCCATAGGTCCACCGTATCCGCCGCCGTACATCGGGTAACCACCGTAACCGCCGAATGGAAGTCCGCCAAAAGGCATCCCACCACCGTAACCACCAAATCCACCGCCGATTGCTGCAGCAATCGCAGCTCCACCGAATCCACCGCCGATAGGAAGTCCGCCAAACGGAATTCCACCAAAGGGCAGTCCACCGATTCCGCCAATTCCACCACCGATCACAGCCGCAATCGCAGCTCCACCAAACCCTCCACCACCGAAAGGTAATCCACCGCCAAAGCCGTAAGGAATTCCAACTCCCATTCCAGGGTAACCACCGTATCCATATCCGAACCCGCCACCCAAACCACCGCCACCGCCTAAACCAAACGGTAAAGGAGCACCGATAAGAGGACAAGGAACGCCGAGCGTATTGCAATGACCCAACATTCCGTTTGCATAATTATTATAAGCACCATAGTAGCCATTGATTGCCTTGCCATACATCCAAGAGTTCATCCCAATACCGAATGCTGGGGTCAGCGAATTTGCAATTAACGCAAAAGACTCCGCAAACGTCGGCCCACGGGTCATCTGCTCAGCAATGATACATTCAGGACAGTCTTCAACTTCTTTTTTAACTTGGCTTTCTAACTGCTTGCTTGCGTCTCTGAGTTCTTTATTTGATTTATCAAGTTCCCTATTTTCTGCTTCTAGTTCCTCAATTTTGATTTTTCGCTTATTCACCGCACAACCTAAAACAGCACCGCTGCAGTCTCCAGACAAGGAGCTCGCTAGATCTGCTTTCAAAGCTCTGGCTTTATTAAAAAGAGTTTCACACTTGCGAGTATCGTTTTGCATCGCCCGATTATCAGTTCTCAGAGCGAGATAATCCTGTTGCGAGCAACTTCCTGAACCTTGTCCTTTCAATCCACAGGCTTCCGTACAATTTCCGAAATCAGCGCCTAAGGATTGATTCAACTCTACACAACGAGCACCACTTCCAGACATACAAGACTTAATCTTGCTGATCAGGTCTTTATTATTTTTAATTTTTTCATTATTAACTTTGATCTCTTTGTTGTTCTCATCTTTTTGCTCTTTAATCTCTGAGATGCGCGCATCTGCAAATGCGGGCAGTAACAATGCGATTAATAACCAGGGTTTTAATTTGCCTCTGAATTCCATAAAAACTTTGTCCTCTCTCATTTCTCTCGCCTAAACTATTTTCTCCCATCCGTGAGATCGGTAAATTTTATTGGAAATTTGAATGTTTTTCCTAAGAAAAACAGCGAGAACACTCATTTTGCCACGTTGCATTTACACTCGCCGAACTCATCTCGCTTCTGCGAGAGCTCATTCAACTTCAACTCACCTGTGTCAATTTTAACCTTGGGTGATACCAAAATACAATATCTTTATTGTCAACTATTGTTTTAAACTAATTAAGTTTATTTAGATTAATTTAATTCATCTATGATCGCTTATATTAGCGTGCGCCTATACGGGATTTTTTAACAGAATCGCGGCGCTTCTTTGCACGCAGCTTCTTTTTGGTCTGTCTTTTACGCATCTTCATTTTTAATGTGTGTTTTTTACGTCCTCTACCCATACTCATGTCCTCTTTTTGACATCGTAATTTGCGATGATTCACATAATTAATCAAGACATTTCAAAATATTGAAAAGATTCCCCAATTGCTCAGACTGTTCGATTCTGTTAGCCTTATAAATTGATGACGTAAAAGTATATTTCAGTACAATTGATCACACTAATTCGGAAGGAGATAGCTTATGGACACCCACCCAGCCTCTTCGCCAGCCTCTTCGCCAGCCTCTTCGATAGAAAGCAGCACTCCGGAGTTCTCCCCAGGCACAACAGTCATCTATGGTCTTCACGGCAGATGCAAAGTCTCCCGAGTCGAAACTCGTATGATCGAAGGTCACGCTACTCCCTTTTATAGATTAGAAATTCAGAAACTAGGGATTATCAAAAACCCTGCTCAATCCAATAAACCAGACCCAGCGATCTGGGTACCACTTCACACCGCTAAAGCCCTTGGACTGAGACTTCCCATTTCCTCACAAGAAACCCAAACGATTTTCGCTCTTCTTGCCAGCAAGGAATATTACTTTTCTCTCAATGAAGAATGGTCCTCCATACAGCCCAAACTCGAAACCACCATCCGCAACGAAGGCTGTATTGGACTTGCCAAAGCTGTCAGTTACCTTTTCACACTCAAAAAGAAACAAATCGTTCCCGCACCTGAAGTCACCAAGATGTATGAAAGCATTTCCAAGCTTCTGTATCGAGAACTCTCCGAGGCTCTAGGTGGAGAAACCATTCGCTCTTTAGATGAACGCATCACCAAAAGTATGCGCCCCAAGCTGACGCCGGACCACTAAGAAGCTTCATTGAAAAGCTCATAAGCACGAATTCTTCTGATCAGAGTCGCTTTGCTGATTCCAATCATTTTAGAAGTTTTATTAATCCGTCCTCGATATCTCTTGAGAGCATTTTTTAAATAAACCTTCTCAAACTCGGAAATAGCACTTTGATAATCTAAATCTAACCCAATCTCTGCGGCCTCCCATAAAGGTGTCTTTTGAGATAACCCCCCTCCGTGTAAAAACCAGGGAGGGAGATCCCTGGCCGCAATCTCAACCCCTGGACAAGCCAAAACAGCATATTCTAGGACATTTCTTAGCTCTCGAATATTTCCAGGCCATCTATAATTCTCCATCAGGCACGCAACCTCTTCTGAAACTTTAAAAATGGCTTTCCCTACTGATTGGCACACTTCTTCAAGGCACGCGTGTAAAATAGCATCGAACTCCTCTGCTCGATCTAACAACGACTTCAACTCAATTGAGATCACGCAAAGTCTGAAGTACAAATCCGAACGGAACTCCCCTCTTCTCACCAGACTTTTCAGATCTTTTTGAGTGGCTGCGATCACACGAACATCCAAAGTCTTCCCTTCATTACCTCCCACTGGAGTCACATTCTTTGTTTGAACAAAATCTAAAAGCCTTGCTTGCATGCGAGGTGAAAGCTCAGCAATCTCGTCCAAAAACACTGTCCCCTTATTCGCTTGTTCCAATTTTCCAATTCTTTTTTTATCTGCACCTGTAAAAGCACCTTTTTCATGCCCAAAAAGTTCCGACTCCAATATGCCCTCATGGAGAGTTGCAAGATTCACCACGATATAGGGTTTTTCCTTTCTTACGCTTTCTGAATGAATCTTGTGCGCTAATCGACTTTTTCCAGAACCTGTCGGACCGGTTACCAACACATGCGAATCACTTCGAACAGCTAAATCAAAACTCATATGACCCCCTTTTTTGTTTTTGTTAAAATCACCATCTAGATAGAGGGCCCATAGCAATGAATGGACCAAAAGATACTTTTTTGAACCTATCTGATCTTAAATCTTTGAGAAGGTTAGAATTTATTCGTTTCAGAATAATAATGGTATATTTTGATCACTCATTCAATAAGTAGGATTTTCACTACAAACGAAAGTTCAAATTGATGGTTTCTCCCTACACTGATACAGAACACGTTCAAATGGCATTAAAAGATAACAAACCAAAAATCCTCATCTGCGACGATGAATTAAGCTTTCACCAGGCTGTAAAACACGCGCTAAAAGATCACTATGAAGTAAAATCCACATACAATAGTAACGAGGCCATTGCTGTTTTAAAAAATCAAAACTTCGAAATCGCTCTCCTAGATCTCAACATACAAACTGAAAAAGAAGGATTCACGCTGATTCCTGTCATTCGAGAATTTAATCCTTCCACCTCCATCATTATCATCAGTGCTACCACTGACTTTCAAACCATTCGAGAAGCCATGAGATTAGGTGCTTATGATTATATTTCAAAAGATTTCAAAATAGACGAACTCCTACATGCACTCAAAATTGCACTCGAGCACCACCATCTCAATCGCAAATCTCGTCAGAAAGATTTTGAGTCCGTGCAAATTCAAAAAAAATACAATTTAATTGGAAAAAGTAAAAAAATAGAAGAGCTCCGTAAGAAAATTGCAAAAATTCAACTCAGCCAATCCAATGTTCTCATCACAGGAGAAACAGGAAGCGGAAAAGAAATTGTCGCTCGACTGCTCAGAGCGCAACTCGAAGATGGAAGCCTAGCCCCTTTTGTTGCAGTAGACTCCTCTACGATTCAAAACTCTATGGCTGAAAGTATTTTATTCGGATACGAAAAAGGATCCTTCACCGGAGCCGAAAAAAACACACCCGGACTCTTCGAAGAGGCGCAAGGTGGGATCATCTACTTTGACGAAATTGCAAACATGCCACTTGAAATTCAATCTAAACTCCTGCGAGTTCTTCAGGAAAAAGAAATACGGAGAGTGGGATCAGCAAAAGTAATTGAAATCAATTTTCGTGTGGTTTGCGCCACCAATAGAAGCCTAGAAAAAATGGTTCAGGATCATCTTTTTAAAGACGACCTTTTTCAACGTCTCAATGTTCTCCCCATTGAAATCCCACCCCTAAGAGAGAGAACTGAAGACATACCGCTTCTGATTGAGCATTTTTTAAAAAACCAATCCTCACCTAAACTTTATTTTTCAGATTCTGCCTTAGAAAAAATTCTTCACTATTCTTGGCCGGGCAATGTGCGCGAATTGCAAAATTTTATAGCCTACCTAATCACGTTTATGGATGGAGACCAAGTAGAAGACTCTCACCTGCCAAAGCGTTTTCTTGCAAAAGCCACCTCTCCTTCTTATTTTGCACAATCCTCCTCTTTTTACGATAGAGTCAACCAGTTTGAATCCCAGATCTTAAAAGAAGAATATACAAAAAACGAAGGCAACATTACTCGACTTGCGCAAGCCCTCAAGATGGACCGCTCTCATCTTTACACCAAACTCCGCGAATATCAGATTCATGAATCCTCAAAAAGAGAATGCTAAGCCGCTCGCGGTTTTTGAACCGATCTCAACAGAGAATCACAAGCACCTAGAACCTGATCTGGAGAAATTTTTTTCATACACTGATTATCTTTACATCGAGTAATTTTATCGGCAGCCACCATAAGACAAGGGCTGCACGGCAGACCCATCCACAAAACTCTAGAAAGAGATGTACGCGGAGAATAAAGATTGGGCGTTTCTGGACCAAAAATCCCCACTACAGGAACTCCCATCCAAGCTGCAATATGCATAATGCCACTATCCACACTGATAACTAACTGCGAATCCTTTAGCACTTTCATCAATTGTAAAAGCGATGTTTGGCCTGCAATATTGATTGCTCTAGATCCTGCATTAAGTTTTTCAAGAAAACTTTCTACACGGCCTCTTTCATTTTTTCCTCCAGGAAAAACAAGATCGACCTTTGGGTTTTTTAGAAGACTTTTGCAAACCTCAATCCAATGCTCATCCACCCACATACGATGCCAACTCAAATCACTCGAATTAATATTGATCACAATTCGTTCACGTCCTGATGCAACCTGCAAAGCACCTTCAATTTGATTCACTCTCTCAGGAGGTGCGGGTAATCGAGTATCGGTACTTTGTGGTAACCCCAAGATCATCCCCATCCAGAGGTTATTGACAACCATGTGCCGCTCAGGAGTTAATGCAACCAAATGTGTGAAAAGACTTTCCCTCAGGGGTTTTGCGGACATAAAACCCACTCGAACAGGTGAACCACTCAAGCGAGAAAGAATAGCAGTAAAATTAGCCGTAGGTTCTAAGTCCAAAAATGCCTCTGGACGAAACCTGCGCATCATCCACCACGACTTCCACAAAGAGGGCAAAAATTCTTTCAAAGTTGGACGGATGATAAAAACCTCATCTACATAACCTGAAATTTTTGCCAGGTCTGCTTGCCCCGCAAAAGACCAAAACGCAACCTGAACACCTGCGTCCTTCAAAGCCTTCAAAAGTGGAAGACTCAAAACTACACTCCCTAACCCCAAAAACTTAGTACACACCACACGACGAGGCAGCTGGGAGGCATGAAAGTCTCCATACAAACTTTGAGGTTGTGGGGTAAAGAACTTCAACACCCTAATGAGGGGGCTCCCGATCCATGAGTCAATCCGTCGCATCCAGGCAAAGGACATAGCTCACATATTTTCGGAAAAACTCAAGAAAAACTTAAGGTTATTTGGCCCCTCGCCTCAATATATAAACCCTGGCAATCTCTTTAATAACATTGAGAAAAGTGAGTTTAGAAAATAATTGTCATTTTGTGTCAGGAACGCTATAACTCGGCGCGAAAGGGAAGATACATATTTATGAAAATTCGCTCTACATTTTTTGCAGTTCTATCGATTCTATTGATCACATCTGCTTCTACCCAAGCTGCACCACGCGCACGAGAAGGTGGAAAAGATTTAGTAAGAGAAAAATCACGCGAAGTTCGTGATGCTGCTCAAGACTCCATGGAAAGACGTGGAAGTACCCATGATCAGGTTACATCAGATGTAGGACTACCCAACAACGCACTCATGGGAACAGAAGATGCCGAATTTGTAGGACCTAAAGCAACTCCAACACAATTTCAAAGCTCAGTTTTAGAAACTCTTAATGAAATCAGAGCAAGACCTGAAAACTCAGAAGCAGCAGTAGCTGCCATTGATGCGATTCAGTCTAACCCAAATGCAATCTCTGTAGTAGCACCAGGCTGGATGACAACTTGTCAAAATCTAAGCGCTGAAGCCTTAAACAATGGACTTAAAGTTATTGCTGAAGGCGCTAAAAACATCAGCCTAGCCAAAAACACAGTTTACGAAAAAGGCCTCTCTCTTTACAAAGAGCTCACTGGTCAAGGCAAAGAATCTTATTGCCAACTTCGCCAAGGACAACAATGCCCACTTTTTGCAGGTAAGCTTGTCGCAGGCTGTATTTAACTCCCTAAAAATACAAACAAAAATTGAAAAGGGTCGGTAGAAATACCGGCCTTTTTTATTTATTACATAATAATAGAATAGTTGACAAAAATAGTAATAATTAGTATGACTTGGGCCGGCCGATGGAGGCTTGTTGTGCGAGTTATTTTTATTTACTCACTTATTTTCATCCAGCTAGTTAGCCATCTGTCATTTGCTGCCATCCCCCCACTTCCCCTCACAATTAAAACAGAGCTCATAGATCTTTATCTTCGCGTAGGATACTCAGATACCGTTGGTATAAAAAAAATCTCCCCAGAAGAACTACGACAATCACTTCTAACCCTACTCCCAAAAATTCTAAAACTTAAATCTCAGCTTGAAACCACCTTGCAAGAACCTGATGCAGAGCCTTTACGGATTTTGGGCAACATTGAGTTCTACATCTCTCTCATAAAAAATTACATTCTCATCCACGCTCTCACTGAATCGGTTTCCTCTATGGATATTAGGCCTTTGAGTTTTGAAATTTCAGTTGGAACTATAAAAAAACTTCTCAATATAGATTTGAAAGAAAAAAATGAACTGACTCAAAAAATTTTAAATACATTTATTGACTCAAATTCGATTTTTTCAATCGCACCAGAATCTCTAAAAAGCAACACGCTCAGCAATCATGAGCGAATCACGCTTCGATTCCGTCCAGAATCAATCAGAAGCTACAAACTCCTTGCCAATGCATCACAGGAAATTCGTGAAGAAACCTATCTCAAATTAGCCAAATATATCGTAATCAACAATTTATATGATCAACTCGTTAAGATTTCAGTCATTAAACCAGAAATCAGTATCCCACCTCTTCCAGAATTGCTTCGCAAAGATTTAGGAGACCTAGCAGATATCGACGTAATCATTAACAAGCAAAAAGAAGTCTATCGACGTCAGCGCTATGCTTGGAGTTTAACTAAAAGTCTGGTTAAATCAGATTTGCTTACCCCTAATAATAAACTCATTCAAGAATTCGAAGCTCAAGCAAAATTAAAATTCTCTGAGGATCAAAAAAATAAAATTAAATACTCTGAGACCATAGGTGCTTCGATCATTTTCAACCAAATGCTGAATTCGCAGATCCTATTCTCTGACGAATTAAACTTAGACGCCCAAATAAAAATTTTAAGAAAATTACTCGAAAACTCTAAGCTCATCGCTTTTACTCAAGCACTTCCTCCGCGCGAAGAACTTGAAAAAACAGAAAAAAATATTACTGAACTTGAAAATTTTTTAACACAGAACATTTCAAAAAAAGTTCAATCCATTCCTAATGAAAGTATAAAAAACTGGATCAAACAAGCTCCACAGTTTTACTCTGAATACAATGCTAACACTTCCAAAAACAGTTTAATTATACTTACTCAAGAACTACTTCAAAAATCCACTGAACTCAGCGCACTCTCTGAACTGACAAAAGAGCGAATGGGGGCACTCACAATCGATCATCACATCATGAAAATCGCTCTACAAAAAGAAATTCAAAATTTACATATGCGAAAATCTGCACTCGAACCCTGGAATGTCATTTTGAATGCGCAGGATTATCAAAAGGCACAATCTCTCTATGAAACTACAATGCTTTACTTCAATCAATTAAAAGAAAAATCAACAGTATCACAAGAAGTTCAAATCATAGAAAACGATATCCAATCACTCAAAAAAGCAGCCAAATTTTTCGGATTTGAGTCTTATAAAGGCTACCCACCCTCGCTTACCCAACTTGTTCAAAACTCATCTCTTTCTTCAGATCAAGCCAATCACTACATCGCTACCATTAAAAATATATCTTTAGGGGACCCCATCTTAACAATAACAGACCCAGAAACTCACCTTCCTCTACACGAAGCTCTTGCAAAGATTGAATCTAAAAATATTGATCAAATTATACCTAAAGTTGACCAAGCCCTCACTACTCTCTCTCAAAAAATTATATCTGCGATTAAAAAAATTTCAGAAACTAGAAAAATAGAAGATCTCACAATCCTTTTTGCTCAATCCTCTTTCTTACATCAACAATTTCAAAAATCTCTTCCTATGATGTCTTCTTATGAACAATCCTTAACTCAAGCCACCATCCAAAGCTTAGAGACCAAAACGAGATATGATGAATACAGCTCTATTATATCCAAACCCATGACATGGTTTTTACCTCTTTTCATGTTCCCTATGTTGATGCTTCCATTTCAATCTACACTCCTCACTCCCGCCAACCCTTTCATCATGGGAGTTAATCGTCTTCATCAAGCCTTTTCTCCTCACATCTCTGGGTACATGCTCTCAGCTCTAACACTGATCTTTAGCGATTTAGGATTCCAAACTCAGGACTGGTTAGAGTCTTCTCAAGAATATAAGGACATGAGAGATTTTTATCAAACCTCCCTCGACTCCGATCATGCATTTTATGATTACATAGATGTTTCAAATGCAGAGGAAAAGCTGGATAAATCGAAAGCAACATTAATTGAGTCGATTGGCACACAAGCGTTTTTTTTCGGATCATTCTTCCTCACTACCGCTATTCGTGAATCAGGAGTTCTCTTAATTGACCATTGGAGAGAAAAACAATTTCTTAAAATTGGGTTTGAAAAAAACCACTACCGTTGGAATAAAGCAGAAATTCAGTCAACGGCTCAAATGAGTAGAGAAAGAGCATCATTTGATAATTCTCGAGTCGCTGAAATCAATGAAGCCGAAAAGAGTCTTCTATCTGCGTTAGTGCGGCAAGAAAACAGAAGAGATCATGTAATTAGGAATTTTGAATCTCAGCGAACAAGACTTGGAATAAGTGATGTCAAGAATCCATTTAACTATGAAACCCTAGAGAACTCGATCCAAAACATACGCAATCAATACTCAAGACATCAAATCTCAGAAAGAGAGCTTTTTTTAGCTGAAGAAGCCTACAGTGAAATGATTACGTATATGCAGACCGAACTTTCGTTCTCTTTACCTGGGCCATTACGAAAAATGGCATATAAGGCTAAAGGAAAAATATATGCTGATATTCATGAACCTGCTGAATCCATAGTAAGGCAGAATCTCTTTCAACAGGTTTATGGCTTTAATGCTATCAAAAAAGATCATTACGCCACCTTAGGCCTTAACAAAGACCACTACTCTACCCTAGGACTAAGTGAAAACGCAAAAGGTGAAGAGATTAAAAAAGCATATAGAAAATTAGCTAGACAATATCATCCAGACTTAAACCCAAACTTATCAGAAAATGATAAAAAAATAATTTTTGAGATCAATGAAGCATATGAAATATTAGGAGACCCCCTCAAAAGACAAACATACGATAGCCTGAGAAAAAAATACGACTCCTCACGGGGGGGCGTATGAAAAAAACCATTCTCAATTTATTCATATTTTTATGGATGGTATTTCCATACTCTTCTCACTCTTCTTCAGATCCATTATTGCAATTAGAAGACAACCTACAAACTTATCTTAATAGATATCAAAAATACATACGTTCACAATCTATTGAAAATCAGGAATTGGCTCGTACCTCCATTTACTCAATTACTCAAATCATATTTAATCAAATTCAAGATGAAAAAACTTACTCGCTCGCATTTCAGAAAATTGATCAAAAATCTACAACAGCGCCCGAAGCCATATCGGATCTAGCACTAAGTTTGCAAATGACATGGCAGAAAAAATATTTACGCCAATATCGTGAAACCATAAATGAAAATAACCAATCGACACAAACAGGACTTATTCTAGGAATATCTCTTGCCGGCGGAATTTCTAAAACCACACCTAAAAAGGTTAGGCAATACTTCACTATAATTAGAAAATTTTTAAAAAAACAATCTAAGCTCATTGCAACCACTACAATAGCTGGAACTATAATTTCTACCACTTCTGCTCATGGCGATGTAGGATTTTCCTCTCCACCCCCTCCGCCTTCTGAACTTCTGACTCTAGGTGTAGAAATACAGCCCATTCCTCATTTTGAAATTTTAAACAAAGATCTATTTCTAGAAATCATCACAGGGATAGAAGGAGGCCTGAGCGTAGGCCTAGTAGCAGCAACCCCAACACTGCAACTTAAGGCACTCGCTACTGTATTATTAGCCATGTACAACAGTTATTCTTCTCATTATGGAAAAACTGCAGCGGAAAATAAAATCGCAGAGTGGATATCACATAGCCCAGAAACATTAAGTCTATTAGAAAAATATCTTGAAAACACTGTTCTTTCCTCATGGATTGAGAAATTAGAAAATGAATCCGATACGCTACTTGCCTCATATGATGCAAAAAAAATAATTGAAACTGTTTTTAGAATTATTGCAATTCAAATGCTTAAACAAAACTACAACTACTCTCAATTGAACTACACTGACTCTATTCATGAAAACATCTTGGCCTCAGAATTTAGAAAGAAAGACTTTAGATCTGACCCTAAAAGCCTTCTTCTTCAACTCAACGCCTATTTAAGGTCATTTCAGCATAGAAATTACGGCAACCTTTTAACGGACCACTTCGCAGAAGCGATTGTCATGCCACAGATTGTGAGTTTACAACCATGATTTTCATTTTATCATTTATTTTTACTCATATTTCACTTTCATGGGCGACTCCTTCAATTCACTCTGAATCACAGCTTCGTGCAACTCTTGATCAGTTTATTGATGATTACAAAAAATCAGGACTTTCACTTTTTGCAGAAAATGAAAAGTCCAAGAAAAAAACAAATGACCCTGATTTAAATTATATTTTTGAGTATCAGACACAAATTAATATCCCTGCTGAAGCTATAGCGCACAAAATTTTCACTCTTACTAATGGTGGAAGCATTCTATTTCAAAAGTACAATTCATTTCTTAAACACGTAGATCTAAAAGATTCGGATACATACAATGCGCTTGTTGCCGAGATGATTCAAAAGTATTACCAAGATCCGACCTCTCGTGACGCGATTTATATCATCGCATCAATGCTCTCATCAGAATTAAAAGCTGAACTAGATTTAGGGCATCTCCCCGTAGAGGACAGCATTACTCAGTCTGCCTTAAACTGGACCATGTTTGCTTCAGCTCTTATTGTGATACGAGATGCTGCACGTGAGCGAGGCGGCTTTGTAGAGATTTGGAATAAGTATTTCAAAAAAACACCACAAATGAAAATGCTCTCTCATCGATCTTTAGAACAACTTCCACCTCGATCTGCAGAACATTTTTCTCCGCCCACTTCTGCGCATCGCCAAAAATGTAAGAACTGGATATACGGAAAAAAAACAACAGAAGAATTTATAGAATTGCAAAAAGTTTTATCACGAGGAAAATCCTCTCTGCTAGGAGGTTTAGATTCGCTTTGCGTGAGTGGCCGAATTGGAGCAGAAGCTTTTATTAAAGGTGGTCTCGTAGCAGGAGGAATACGTACTCTTGGGGAATGGGAGGAGCATAAATATGACCCTCTAGAACTACTGAGACCCTTTATCTATTTTTCTGTTCATAACCTTGCTTTAGAAATGCATGCTCTTTTTTTAGAAGAACATGAACTTTTTTTAAAATGGATCAAGCAAAATGATCGTACCATGCAAGAGAAAATTACAATTCTTAAATCCAAGCTTAATGAACTTAAAAAGCAAGAACAGCATTTAATAACTGTGGCGCCCGAACTAGTATTAGGAAAAATTTCTCAGCCTCTGCTATTAAATTCATTAGATGATTATAGAAAGAAGTGGAAGCTCACTGTGATTCTAGATGGCATACATTCAAAACATCGCTTAGCACAGTTAATCAATGACTCTGAAAAATTACAAGAATTGCTTGAAGAATATTATCGCACTATAGAAAATGAAAACAACGAAGGCCAAGATAAAATCAGTTTGGCGCCAATTCAAGGTCAACGTGAAATAATTGAAAAAGAACTCAATTATCTCGTTTCTCAAAAATGATTAGAGACCCGTACCCGCTAACCCTCTGGATACATTTTTTGTACTAAATGCATCTGTATAATCGAGCTGGAAAGTTCCTGTTTTTTGTCCTATTGAGAAAGGCTGGAACTTAAGTACGACGGTACAATTTGACCCGGGAGTTAAACTACCTCCACAAGTCCCTCCAGAACCTGGATAGCCTCCTAAATAAAATCCAAAGTCCGCACCTAATACAATTTGATTTGAAAGTGTAGCAGAAAGCTTCCCATAGTTTACTAAGGTTACGCTTTGGCTATAGGTATTACCAACCAACGTGGAACTAAAATTAACTGGATTTGGATTATCTCCTGCCACCAAAGAATCCAGTATCACAATCGAAGATTGGTCAGTGGAGTACCCTGTAACATCCTTCAGAGCATGAACTATACCTGCCCCACCATTGTAACTTAAATCAATCTGAGCCGAACGAGTACCAGGACCAGAACTAGGTCTGAATTCCACCTCGACTGTACACAATGTCTGTGCAGACAGTGAGGCACCACAAGTGCCTGCAATTCCTGGATAAGAACCTCCAGTAAATTGGTAATCTCCTGAAGGCAACACACTACCTGATATAGATGAAGCGAAAGCCGCTCCCACATTTTTTACTGTGAAGCTAAATCCTCTACCAAACCCGGTAGAATACCCCACTTTTCCAAAATCATGAGGAGAATTGCCGCCACATCCCGAACAATCTGTAACAGTTAAAAATCCGTTACTCGTAGACGTACCTTGAAGTGCTCGAGTAACAGTCGGTTGAATCGGTCCAGCCAAATTTCGGTAAGCAATATTTAAAGTCGCATTTTTTTGATTGGATCCCACAGTAGGTGCAAATTCAACAACTACAGTACAGCTACTTCCAGGGCTCAAGGTTCCTCCGCAAGTTCCACCAGTTCCAGGGAACGCTCCACCCCCAGCAAACCTAAACTGTGATGCATCAAAACCTGTAATGCTAGACGGGTCAAAGGTAGCAGAAAATGCACCGTCGTTTTTAATATTAAAAGTATTAGAGGAGACATAACTATTTCCCAGAGTTCCATAATTATATGGAAGGGGGTTTTTTCCTCCACCCCCACAACCCACACAATCCTGAATAGTCAAATAGGCATCATTGGTTACAGTTGCAGTAAGTTCACGACTCACGCTCTGGTTAGAACCATCATTATAAGTCATTTCAAATACACTCGATCGGATGGTGTTAACAGATGATGAGAAAAACTCTAAAGCAATCGTGCAAGTTGCATTCACCGCTAAAGATGTGCCACAAGTTCCACCAGTTCCAGGGAATGCAGTACCTCCACCAAAACGATAAAATGATGAATCTATTCCTGTAAACTGTACTGTTCCAGCTCCAAAAGTAGCAGATGCAGCACCTATGTTTTTAAGTAAGAACATATTGGATTTTGCAAACCCAGCCGCGACCACTCCGTATTCGTAAGGATCACGCCCACCCCCACAGTATCCATTCGTACAATCTATAATTTGAAAAAGTGCGCGATTAGTAGATTGACCTTGGATGTTTCTTATTACATCAGGCAAACTGCCGCCGCTGTAAACTACCCTTAATTGTGCATTGAGCGCATTAGGACCTACTGTAGGAGAAAATTCCACACTCACTGTACAACTGCTTCCTGAATTTAAAATACCTCCACATGTACCTCCATTTCCAGGAAAGGCCCCGCCTCCTGAAAATCTAAATTGCGATGGATTATTACCTTGAATAACTGACGAAACTGCATTGACTATAGCTGCTGCAGCACCTGTGTTCATCACTACAAATGTATTTCCAAATAAAGAGCCAATCCCTAAAGAACCGTAATCAAAATCTCGAAATGCATCTCCTCCCCCCCCTGAAACATAATTAGAGATGACTAAGTTTGCTTGTATAGTAGCTGTAGCAATCAGTGAACGAGTAGCGATCTGTCCACTATAATTTAACGAAATTTGCCCAGACTTTGCTCCTGATGAGCCACCAGGAACAAAGCTAACAACTAAAGTACAGCTTGCCCCCGAAGGAAGTGATCCTACACAAGTTCCTCCGTTACCTGGATAAGTTCCCCCTTTAAATTGAAAAAATGCTCCTAAATTTGAGGTGTCTGCCAAAGGAGCGCTCACTGCTCCTGAATTTTTAACATAAAACGTATGGTCTAAAGTAATCCCAGAAGTTCCATAATCAAAAGGTGCACTACTGAATCCAGAAAAATTATTTGAATCATTGATACTTACCACCGCGTTACTTGTAGCCGATCCATTGAGATTTCGAGTTGCTGTTTGCGTAGACACACCATTAAAATATTGAACAGCAACGATACCACTACTCGTTCCAGGCGCTCCTGGTGAGTTATAACTCACAACAATTTTGCAACTTTTTCCTGAATTTAAAACCGTTCCACAGTTTCCACCTGTACCAGGAAAAACTCCTCCAACATATGTGAACGTTCCAGTCATTCCTGGACCAGTCACAAGGGTACTAGCGCTTGCAGGCCCAGTATTTTTAATAACAAAAGTATGATTGACTGTATTCGATGTGCCAATCACACCATAATCATAACTAGATGTGAGATTGCTAAATTCTTCATAATCTTGAACAATCAAGAATGCATTAGCCGTGTAATTTCCCGTAATATTTCGAGAGACGGTTTGTGCTCCAGATCCATCATTGTAACTTATCCCTAAACTACCTGGAAAAGGGCCCGTCACAAAGGGAGCAAATTGAACCACAACAGAGCAACTTTCCCCAATATTCAAATTTCCGGCACACGATCCGCCCACGCCAGGATAACTTCCTCCTTTAAAAGAGTAGGGCGCTAATAATCCAACTCCAGTTAATGCTGTGGCGTTCATCGCACCAGTGTTTGTGATATAGAATGTATGCTCAAGCGCAGAAACTCCGGCAGTGCCAAAATCATAGGTAGCGGGATCTGCAGGAAATCCATAGGCTGTGTATGCATAGGCTGGCCAGTCCGCAATACTCAAAACCGCATTTGTAGTCGCAGTTCCTTGAATAGCGATAACAGTATTTTGTGTTACCCCCAAGCCATCGTCATAATTCACAGAAAACGAACTAGATTTTAATCCAGCACCAGAGGGGTTAAATGTAACCACAACCACACAGGCAGCACCCACAGGGACCGGACCCAATCCACAATCTCCACCTACCCCAGGGAAGCTCCCACCTTTATATGTGAAATCTCCTGATGGAAACGTAAGATTAGAAACTACTGTTGCGGTTGCTACGCCGATATTTTTTAAAGTAAAAGTATGATCTACTATAGAGCCTCTAGATCCATAATCAAAAGTCGTACCCTCATTAAAACTCAAAACTGCTCGAGTGAAAATTCCTGTTCCAGAAATCTGCCGAGTAGAAATCTGGCCACTCGCTCCGTTGTTATAGTTAAGATCTAAACTAGAATTTGAGGTCACGTTCGTTGTTGGAGTATAAGTCACGACGACTGAACAGTTAGCAGAAACAGTAGATCCACAATCCCCTCCAACTCCAGGATACGTTCCTCCTTTAAAACTAAATGGTGCAGAAAGTGCAACAGGTGCTACACCAGTAGCAGGCACACCTCCTGAATAAGCTATAGTAAAAGTATGATCTGCTGAAGCTCCGACCCCTACGTTTCCATAAATATAAACTGAAGCATCAGAAATAGTAAGAACAGCGGGATTAGCTCCTGTTCCTTGAATAGATCGAGTGGCAGTTTGCCCACCTATTAATCCGTTATTATACGTCAAAGTAAGAGTATTACTGCTTAAGCCAGTCACGCTTGGAGCATAATTTATAACTACTGTACAGTTTGCCGAGATACTTGCTCCACATGTTCCACCTGTTCCCGGATAGGATCCACCCTTGAAACTAAACGGTGCAGCTAGTCCTGATCCTGCAAGTCCAGTTGCCGCTACTCCGCCCGAATATGTTACTGTAAATGTTTTGTCTGTAGAAGTTCCTGTGGCCAGAGTTCCATAGTCATACATCGGACCATCAGAAATACTGAGCGTTGCTGGGTTGATCGCATTACCTTGTATTGCTCGAGTTGCCGTTTGTCCGCCTACAAGGCCGTTGCTGTAAGTCAGTGTCAGCGTATTACTACTGGATCCAGCAATTGTTGGATTATATGTCACAACTAAAGTACAGCTTGCAGAAATCGACGCTCCACACGTTCCACCTGTTCCAGGATAAGATCCACCTTTGAAACTAAACGGTGCAGCCAGCCCTGACCCTGCAAGTCCAGTTGCAGCTACACTTCCCGCATAACTCACTGTGAAGGTTTTATCTATTGAAGAAGAAACTGCCTGAGTTCCGTAATCATATGTCGGACCATCCGAAATACTCAGCGTCGCCGGATTAATTGCATTACCTTGTATTGCCCGAGTTGATATTTGACCACCCACCGCACCGTTATTAAATGTAAGTGTAAGAGTATTGCTGCTCGAACCCGTCACAGTTGGATTATAAGTTAATACAACTGTACAATTTGCAGAGATCGAAGCGCCGCAGGTTCCACCTGTTCCCGGATAAGATCCACCTTTGAAACTAAACGGTGCAGCCAGCCCTGAAGGTGTCACCCCTGTTGCAGCCACTCCACCAGAGTAAGTCACTGTAAACGTTTTGTCCGTAGAAGATCCTGCAGCCTGTGTTCCATAATCATACGTCGGACCATCTGAAACACTGAGACCGGCTACCGTATTCAAACTCACAGAGCTTGAACAAGCAGAAGACAGCCCTGCACTGGATGCTTTGAAATAAAAAACTCCTGAAGATGAATAATTCACACCCGAAAAATTGGCGATACCACTTGCTGAACTCAATGGGTTAGTAACAGCCCCAAGCGTTCCTCCACCTGCCGTAGTACAACCTGAATCAGAGTAGCCTGCCAATGTAACTGGATAACTTCCTGCTGTAACCAAGTTGTTGCATGCATCTTTAATTTGAACGCTAGGTTGTTGAGCTAAGTTAAATGACGCAAAACCATTTGAAGAGGGCTGCGTATTAAAAACAATTTGTGAAGCACCTCCTGCCGAAACAAAAACTAAAGCTGAACAAGGAGAAGTAACTAAACCCGATCTTGCTCGAATATAAATATTTTCAATCAAAGAATGCTGAACAGTAGAAAAAGTCGCAGTTCCTGAAGAAGGAAACTGAGGCGTCATGGTCAAAGTTCCAGTAGCTGGGACTGTGCAACTGATGTCTGTAAAAGCTTCAAGAGTTACCGTTCCCGTAGCATTCGTAGCCGTATTACTATAAGCATCCCTAAGAACAACCGAAGGTGCAGCAGAAAAATTTGTACACGCAGACGCTGTTGCTGGAGGAGATGTCGTAAATGCGATCGATTGAACCGCCCCAGGCACTACGCTGACTGACTGCGAAGCATTGCTCATCTCACCTGAGGAATCTTGTGTACTAAAAGTCAAAGAACCCACCGAGGTATTTCGATAGTAAAATGCAGTATTCGAACTCCCCTGAATGACAGAAAGTGAAGTAATAGGGATAGTGCAACCTGAATCTGAATAAAACACACCGCTGCCGGCACCAGATAAATTAAAAGTTTTAGACGAAGAAAATGTTGTATTTGCACTACCTGAATCTAAGGCCACAACGTTAAATGCTGTGCAGGTACCAGCTGTAATTTGTGTCGTTCCTTGTATTTGGACAAGCGCTGCCACTCCTGCACCCGACCACTTCAGGTCACCTGCCTTTAAACATCCGGACAGGGATAGAGCGAGCACTCCTAAAGAAATAAAGCTTGGTGAATTAACCCAATGTTTCATATGACGCACGTCCTACAAACTTCAATCTATATCTATTTATTATAACCTTAATACCTATTAGTTGTCATTATTAGTATGTCTTTTAACTATTCGATTTTATTTAATTTTAAAATAAATATTAATTTATATTAATTATTTAATATTGTTGACTATTTTAGTTTTTTAATATAGCTTCTCGGCTTTCATTGGAGGTAAAAATGAAATATTCAATTCCATTTTTAATATCTGGATTCGTAACTCTAGCAGCATGCACCAGCAAGACCCCACAGGCTACAGGTCCCCAAGCGCAAGTATCAGAACAAAAAGCAGCAACATATGAACAGTCTGTTTTAGATCAGGCACAAGCCTTAAACGATGCTGAAAATCAATTATACATCGTCGGACTTCAGTTTGATCTTTTTAGTCCTTCTACCCACCCGGAAGGAACTTTTAAATCGGCTCTCATTTGGAATTCAGAGAACATGGAAAGAGTTCATAAAATGAGAAAAGAAATCGGTTTAGAGTTGAGCGCAGAAGAACAAACTCAAGATCTACTGCATTTTAAAGATATTGCGGAAAAAACTCTTGATCAATACAGCACCATTCTAGATACAGAGAGCTCACAAAACCCATTTCATCAATCTAAAACAGTGCTTAAAAATAAATTAGAACTAGTAAATTACACTCTGAACTTAATTAATCCCAAGTCAGAGTAAATAAGAGCGACTGACCTAAAGGTAACGCCAGGACACGATGGATCCAGTCATCCACTCCTCTGATATAGGGACAGATGGCTTCGAATTTTTCTATCGTGTCTAGGCCTATCTCGGACTTTCCACGCAACCGACCGTTAATCACCCAACCGACCAGACCTAGCAGATTAAAATACCTCCACTCCAACCTAGCACCCTGTGAACAAAATTCTTTCATCTGCTGCGCGCGAGCCGATGTATATCTCCGATAATGACCAAAAGTCCGATCCATCCCCCCATATGCCCACTGATGAGCCGGGACAAAAGTAATCAGACGCCTTGGCCCAGGTGCGCGACTCTTACGTAAAAGCTCAGACATTTCTTTCATCGCTTTAAAGTCGTCTTGAATATGTTCGAAAACATTAAACGAAATAATTGTATCGAAGTTATCAGTAAAGTATTTTTCATAAGAATCTTTACTTAAATCAAAACTATCCACTCTGATCTTATGTCCCATAGGGTGGGATATAGTTTTATTCTTTAGTATCTTAACAAACGTAGGGTCTGTTTCTGTTAAAACCAAAAGTTCACGAACAGGCAGCCAGGTAGACATATTTCCTACTCCAGAACCCAGTTCCAAAATTCGTCTACCCAAATAAGGATGAACGGTATCATAAATCCAAGACTGGTATCTTTTCGCTCGTGAAAGAGCTTCAAGTTCAAATGGCAAAGGACGTGTCAAAGAAGTGCTGATTTCAGCCATATTTCCACCATATTAGAAGAAGCCGATCATCTTGACTATCGGAAAATGGATTGATAGACACACATCATCATGAAAACACTCACCGAATTCCAAGCACCTCAAATTAAAGCCGCAGTGATCAAAAAACAAGAACTCGTCACAGCAGGAAAAACAGCTGAAGAAATTCCTCCACTCATGAGTGAGTCTCTAAAAATTGAAGGCGACAGATTAACTTGTCTCCTAAACGCACTCGAAATTATTCAAAACAAAACGAACGATATCAAAAGAATTGTGGTCTACACACTAGAAGAAAGCGAAATTAAAAATACACCTAAAAATGTTATAGACGGAAAATATTTTTCAGCCGAGTACTATCCTCCTCTTGTTCAAAAGAAACCCCAAGGTAAAGGCAGACCCTTTGGAAAGGGTCCTCGAGGAAAGAAAAAACGTTTTGGACGCAGAAATAACACCAGAAGTAACAACAACAACCCACTCAATGCTGACGGAAAATCGATAGATAGAACAGGAGAAAAAAAACCTGGGTTTGACCCCAATCGTAGAAGAAGACCCTGGAGAGGCAAACCTCAAGATCAAAACCAAAGAAGAACTCCAAACAACTCTCCAAGACCAGAAACTGCACAACGTACAGCTTCGACTGACAAACCTGCTCGAGTTCATGTTCCCATTGAGCCCCCAGTGATCGAATCAAAACCTGCGACAGAAAGTTAGTACGCTTGGATTTTGGTAAACTTCCTAGCGTTGACCATCTGCGCTTTGAGCTTCCTGAAAACGATTCAAGAACTGTATGTTTGCTATCTAATAATAATAAAACAACTCCTCGAATATACACGGGAGCACCTGTTTGGTCTTGTAAGGAGTGGGTAGGGAAAATTTACCCTCAAAAAACTCCAGCTACAAAATTTTTATATTTATACTCAAGGAAGTTTAATTCTATAGAACTCAATTCCACCTTTTATCGTCTACCTGATATTTCCTTGGTTAAAAATTGGAAAGATACAACTCCCGAAGGGTTTAAATTCTCACCTAAAGTTTATCAATTTGTTTCACACCAAAACGATGTTTCAACCAGCATTCAACTTTTTAAACAATTTCAAGCTACTGTATCCCATTTTGAAGACAGATTAGGGTTGTGTTTTTTACAACTTCCTCCAGATTTTTCGATACAAAAAATTGGGACTCTTGAGCTTTTGTTAAAAAATCGCCTTCCAACTATTTCGTTAGCGATTGAATTCAGGCATCCCAGTTGCTTTTTAAATTCATCTCTCAATCAAAAAATTTATGATTTACTCAAAGCCTACAATGTCAGCACCGTCATTACCGACGTTGCAGGAAGGCGCGATGTTTTGCACTCTTCACTCACAACCCCCCAAGCTATGGTTCGATTTGTAGGGAATGAACTTCACCCCTCAGACTTCACTCGAACAACTGATTGGGTTAACCGCATTAAAGAATGGATCCATCAAGGATTAAACGAAATCTACTTTTTTATTCATCACCCCACTTACATCAACGTACCTGAACTTGCGAATGACTTTATTAACAAACTCAATCCATACTTACCTACTGGTCTTAAACGTCTTGACCTTACCCCTATTTCAACGCAGCGGGACCAACAAATGAGTTTGCTTTAAATTACGCATACTAAGCAGAGCCTTTTGATCTCTCCATTTTTCTGTATAATAAATAATTATGAAAAATGCCGGCACAGTTTTACTTTTTCTATCCTTAAGCGCGTGGGGACAATCTGACGCAATAAAACTCACACGTGAGTCTCAAATCAACAAAAACAATGAATCCACTAAAAACATCGTTCGAGAAACCTGTAACCTCATCTCTCATGAACTCACACAGAACTCATGTATCAAATCCGGAAACGAATTTTTAGAAAAACACCCAGGAATTCCATGTCGCCAGAAAGCATTCCGACTTTATAAATTTAACTTAATTTCTCATCTTTGTAGTTCTTTAACAGATACAAAACTTAGAGCAAATTGTTACTTCGACGCTTACGCTGAAGCTTTTCCTGTCAGCGAAAAACAAATTGAAAGGAATAAATGCCTAGCAGATCGCAAATTAAGAAGAATGAGTCCGGACTGTTGGACAAGTTATAAACTTGCTGTTCAAGATCCTTGCCAAACCATTAACGCTGGTACACCAAAATATGCTTCATGTTTTGAAAAATATATCGCTGAACAAGTGGAATCAAGCTATGACGTCGTCATAGCTCTTCATAGTGAAATTACAGAGAACAAAAAAATAAACAAATCTGACCCAGACCAGGTTTGCGGCGCGCAAGATCAAGATATTACTTTAGATATTATGGCGGCAGCAGCTAGCAACACTGTAAAAGAAGTAATCGTGGATCACACAATTCCCACTCCTCAAAATATTAAGATTACTAACTCAGCTGGAAATTAATTTTTACTGAACTCGTTCAGAGCGTTTCACGGATCTCATATTTCCGGGCAGAACCTTCTTACGTAAGCGAACTGATTTTGGCGTCACTTCAATCCACTCGTCTTCATCAATCCATTCTATGCATTGCTCTAACGAAAGTTTTTTTATACCCGCTAGAGTAACTAATACCTCAGCGTGAGCAGCTCGAATATTAGTCAATTTTTTTTCTCTACAAGGATTAACATTGAGATCGTTATCCTTATTCGCTTCTCCAATAATCATCCCTTCATAAACAGGAACGCCTGCTCCTACAAAAAACATTCCTCGATCTTGTAAGTTTAAAAGACCGTACTCTACTGTCTCGCCCGTTCGATCTGAAATAATTGCTCCATTATTGCGATGTGGAATATCTCCTTTGTGAGGTTCATAACCCAATAGTTGTGAACTAAATAAACCTTCGCCTCGGGTAGCAGTCAAATACTTCGATCTCACCCCGAGCAGACCTCGTGTGGGTATTGTAAATTCAAGTCGCACTCTTTGCTTACTCTTTTCAGGGTTATGAGACTTAAGATTATCGTAATGAACCAAAATCCCTTTCCTCTGCTGAAATAATTGCGTAACTTCTCCTACATATTCTTCAGGTAGATCGAGTAACGTTTTCTCCATCGGTTCTAGGGTTTGCTCGTTCTCGCCTTTCTGATAAAGAACAATCGGTTTTCCAATCATGAACTCCAAACCTTCGCGTCTCATCTGTTCAGTGAGAACTGCCAACTGTAATTCTCCACGCCCTAGAACCCGGAACTGATCGGGCTGCGAGGTTTCTTCCAACTTTAAAGCAACGTTATGACGAACCTCTCTTAAAAGTCTCTCGCGTAGCTGCCTAGATTGGATGGCTTTTCCTTCTTTTCCAGAAAGGGGTGAAGTGTTAACAGAAAAAAGCATCCCTAACGTTGGCTTTTCGACACTAATTCGAGGTAAAGCCTGTCCTTCCTTAGAACCACAAATGGTATCACCAATTTCAATTTCTTCTGAACCTGCAATTACCCCAATATCTCCCGCAGCTAGTTCGTTCACTTCTGTCTGTTTCAGACCTTCGTACGTATAAACCGCAGTAACCATAAAGTTCTGATTTTTCGGACTTCCTACAAGATCAACTCCAAGACGTTCGACTTTCTGATTTTTTCTAATACTTCCTGCATTAATTCTTCCTACTGCAAGACGTCCCACATAATCCGAGTAAGAGAGATTCGAAACCAACATCTGAAAATCTGTCGGAGCAGTCTTTCCTTCTACAATTTTTGGTGGCCCTACATGACTGAGAATGGTTTCAAACAAGGGTTGAAGGCTTCCGGATTTTTCTTTTGAGATCAGGTGCGGAATGTCTTCGAAATTTTTTGTACACCAACCTTCTCGGGCGCAAGCATAAATAATTGGAAACTCAATTTGCTCTTCGTTTGCATCAAGATCAAAAAATAGATCATAAACTTGATTAACAACTTCTTTCGTTCTCAACCCATCTTTGCACTCGGGGCGATCGACTTTATTGATCACAACGACAATCTTATGTCCGTGATAAAGTGCTTTTTGAAGTACAAATCGTGTCTGCGGGAGAGGGCCCTCTGCTGCATCAACCAACAGCAACGCTCCGTCCACCATACTTAAGATACGCTCAACTTCACCACCAAAGTCAGCATGCCCTGGAGTATCAACAATATTGATTTTTGTGTTTTGATAGCGAATAGAAGTATTTTTGGCCATGATCGTGATCCCACGTTCACGTTCCAAATCCATGGAGTCCATGACACGTTCTTCGACTGCCTCGTGAGACCTAAAAGTCCCAGCTTGTCTGAGAAGAAAGTCCACTAGTGTAGTTTTGCCATGGTCCACGTGTGCGATAATACAGATGTTTCTCAGTGCTGTAGTCATGCCGAACAGTGTTGTGGCACATTTCAGAGTAAAATACTATGAGAAAGGGGGTTTTTTTGAGATAAAAAACCCCAAAAAACTAGAACTCAGAATTATGGGAGCCTGATATTCACTTTTGTGCCACCACTTCCGTGAACTTGTAAAAATGCACCACGATAATAGGAATCATCAAGCCCAGTTGACTTTAACGTCATTCTAACGGTTTCATAGATAAAAGCTTCGCAATAATCATCATGCGTATCATCGATTAATTTAGCATCCATGCATTGAACAGGCATGCTTTCTAAACAACCACCTATTTCAAGTCTAAATGAGTGCTTCTTGCATCCACCCCCATAATTCACATCAAATTCAATTGATCGAGTCTCTGCACTGTAACGCCCGTCGCGGATCTCAGCGGACAGAGCTGTGCCGGATACCAGAATAAACAATAGTACATATAGATTTTTCATAATTCCCCCCCGAGAATTGTTTTAGTAAAACGAATTAATATGAGCTTCTTATGATAAATTTTTCGACAAGACGAGGAAAAAACACTCCCCCCGATAATGTTATAGAACCTAGAATCGGAAAAAATGTTTGATTATTGGTGGAGGTGACAGGACTCGAACCTGCTACATCCAGCTTGCAAAGCTGGCGCTCTACCAGGTGAGCTACACCCCCACTTTCATGGTAATTTCATTAGGATTTGTCATACTCACCCTGTTTTATCCAGAAAAAAATGGTATAAAAAGCCAATCCTATGGTGACTAATATCGCTTTTTATAAATTTATTTCTTTTCCAAACTTCGCCTCCCTACGACAGGACTTCCGCTCTAAAACTAAAGGATTAGAACTGAAAGGCTCAATTTTACTGACTCCTGAGGGCATTAACGGCTTCCTCGCAGGCTCTTCACAAGCCATTTCTGAATTTCAATGCTGGATCACCACCCAGTTTCCTGAATTTAAAGATCTGGTTTTCAAAGCCAGCTACTCAGACTTTAACCCTTTTAAGCGAATGATCGTCAAACTCAAACGTGAAGTCATTCCATTGGGAGACCCCACCATCCGTCCTGAGATTAAAACCGGCAAACGAATTTCAGCCCAAGAACTTAAAGAGTGGTTAGATCAAAAAAAGGACTTTTTACTGCTAGACACCCGTAACACCTATGAAATTGAACACGGAACCTTTGACAACGCCATCCACTTGAAGCTCCAACATTTTAGATACTTTCCCCAGGAATTAAAAAAACTCCCTCAAGAACTCAGAGACAAACCCATGGTCATGTTCTGCACCGGTGGCATCCGATGTGAAAAAGCCTCAGTTGTGGCAATGAATGAAGGATTTAAAGACGTTTATCAACTCGATGGTGGAATTCTCAAATATCTAGAAGAATGCGGGAACAATCACTACCAGGGTAAGTGCTATGTCTTCGACCATCGAGAGAAAATCGGACCTGAAGACATTCATAAATGCCGCTAACTGAGGAAAACTATCAAAAAGGATTTCTCGTGGATGACCAGTGTATGGCAGGAATTGCTACAGCTGAAGACTCCGAATTTAACGCTTTTGTCCTAGATCATACCACTGGAGAATACTTAAGTTCACAGTCTTTCCCTTCTCTCGACTCTGCTTTACAGTTTCTCAATCAAATCCCTCGCTCTTGGATATACGAATCTGTTTCAAACTGCGGTGAAGAAAACTGTGCAATCGGTGGTTGCGGAAAAGGCGAATGTAAGGAAGAGAAATGCCGACTCTATATTCCAACCCCTGAAACTAAGTGATTCTCTCTTCTCTGAATCTCTGAATCGATCGGGCACGCCCTGTTTCATCGTGCAGATCAATCACTACCGCTCCATATCCTGCTGGCCCTTCTGCCGGCTCAAAACGTACAGGTCTTTTAGTGAGAAATCTTTGAATCGAAATTTCTTTTTTTACTCCAATCACTGAATCAAAACATCCCGTCATCCCTACGTCAGTAATTGCTGCAGTTTCCCCGGGCAAAATTCTTTCATCTGCTGTCTGAACATGTGCATGACTACCTACTACAGCACTCGCTTTGCCATCCATGTAATGTGCAAACGCCTGCTTCTCAGAACTCGCCTCACCATGGAAATCGATCAAAATATGCTTCACTCCTTGACTTCTCATTTCTTCGTACTCTGCTTGAGCTGTACGAAATGGGCAATCGATGGAGTCCATAAAAATTCTACCCATCACGTGGATCACGCCTAACTTAGGTCCTGGCCTTCTTTGAGGAATGGCAATGTAAGACCCTTTTCCGGGGGCAGCCATCTCGATGTCATCAGGGTAATTAGAAGGTCTTAAAAGTCTCGGTTCCTTCTCGATATAAGGAATAATCTGCTTTTGATCCCAAACATGGTTACCCGTGGTAATCACATCCACGCCACTGCTAAAAAACTCTTCAGCCATTTCGGGTAAAATTCCCTGCCCATGACAAGCATTTTCACCATTAATCACAACGAAATCAATCTGATGAGGTGAAACTAATTTTTTCATCGCAAGCCTAATAGCATCCCGCCCAGGCTTTCCAAAGACATCACCAAAATAAAGAATCTTCAAACTGTACTACCTTTCATCTTAAGCCAAGTACTGAACCGTGGAGTTTGAATATCGGATTTCTCTGATATAATCCAGTCCATAGACACATCCCAAGACTCCTGAGGCAGCCTCTCAAACAACTGAAAATCAAATACTAAAGCCACTTTAAGAGCCTCTGGAATAGATTTCAGATAACGATCGTAATACCCAGAGCCTCTCCCAATTCTCTCACCGCTTTTTCCAAAAGCGATCCCTGGCACAAAAACAATGTCTAGTTCAGAAGGAGAAATAGACTTTGCATGAACAGGCTCTTCTACCCCTAAAAGCCCTTTTTTCCACTGCGTTTGATTCAAATGAACTTCATAAAAGTCCATTACACAGTTTTTGGGATCTAGAATTTTTGGATAATATAAATGGGCACCTAATTTTTCAAACTCAACTGCTAAAGAGTCTAATTTAAGTTCACTTGGCAGAGATCGATACATTCCAATTCGAAGTGCTCTAAAAATTTTTTTGGAAAAAAATTTAAAAGTCTTAAATCGCTCAATAATTTCTCGACTCAAACTAGAAAGTTCTTGGGCTGAATTCTTACGAATTCTATCTTGGATCAATATTCGAATAGATTGAACGTCATTCACTGATACTAGCAGTAGAAGAGTTTTCTGATTTTAATTCTGTCTCAGGCTCTAAAAGATCCATAAGCTTGCGCGACTTTTCTTCCATCTGGCTATGAAACTCAAAAGTCTTTTGTTTAGCCTTGAGATATTCCTCAGCCAAGTCTAACAAAGCTAGGAGAATTACCTGGTGTTGGTCATGGCGCTGAGCCCCTTTCATTCTTTTTTCAGCACTCTGGATTTTTGAAGTCACTAAATCTACAACTTCTTGAACAAAAATTGGATCCGCCTCGGTCGCTCGGACGGAAACCTTCTGCCCCATCAGTTCTATTTGTAAAGTTTGCGTATTTTGCATCCTAAGAAAACTAACATCCTCCCCCCCGCCAAATCTACTGAATTTTAGCTGTTACATATTGCAATGCATTAATTGGGCAAATTCTGCCTCTTTGCTGTGGTTTTTAAAAGGGCGATAATCATCTATAGGAAAGAAGGGCGTGGAGTGTCATCTGGAATTGAAAACAGAGCTGATATTAAATCCTCAACAACGGACGATCTCCGATTAAAAAACTACCGCGCTAACCTGGAAAGAAAACTTCAATCTGAAATCGGCGAACTCCAAAACAAACATGACCAAGACATTGAAAGGCTTGTTGAAAATCATACATTTCAAATTGAGCAACTTCGAAATGCCTACAATGTTGAAATCTCAAAAGAAGCTGAAGCTCTAGAAGAGCGACTTCATCAAATTCGTATGAATAATGAAACTCAAATCCAAGCTGAAAAGCAATCTGCAGAAAAAGAATTAGCTCAAGAAAAAACTGCTCACCAAAAGCAACTCGACCAATACAAGAAAAACTCTGAACTTCAAATCGCAGAAGTCAGAAAGCAGCTTCAAGCAACAACAGACAGTATCCACGCTCAAGCAAAAAAAACCTTAAGAAAAGAAAGAGAGGTATCTAACTCATGAGTACAGAAACCGAAACCTTAAAAAAAGGCGAAGAAAAAAAAATTGCAGTCCATGGATTCAAACAGGTGCTAGACATGCTGAGAATTGCAGACGCAGAATTTAGAGAGTCGCTACTCAAAAGACTTGCACAACGTGACCCTGAGATGGCTCGGCAGCTCAGACAAGATCTATCTCGTCGCTAAAACAGCTCCAAACCGTATTCCACGAGTGCTAATCCGGCAATTAGGAAACTGAAGACATTCCATAGCTCTCCAAAGAATCATTGCGCCCGCTAATAAAACATCTGCTCGCTTTTCTTCGACTCCAGCTAACTGACATCGCTGTTGAACGGATCTTTTCTTAAGTTCAAGAACCAAGTGATGAATGTCTTGCACACTCAGACTGACCTGATCAATTCGAGCTGCATTAAACTTCTCCAATCCCAAATGCCAAGCAGCTAATGTAGTCGCAGTTCCAGCGACTGCTACAAGTTGCAATTGAGGATCTGAACTTTTTCTCCATGCTTGAAGATGGTTCACCTCAGAATCAATGGCAGCTTTACAATTTTCAAATTCTTGATCAGTTACAGGGTCAGACTTCAAATACCGTTCAGTAAATCGCACAGAACCTATATCTAAACTCTGTCCTCCCTGAGATGAAATGATCTCAGTGCTTCCTCCCCCTATGTCAATAACAGCTGACTTTTTCGGGTCCATACCGGGCAAAAGCCCCCCCAAGTGAGTCAACCTTGCTTCTTCATCCCCTGAAATAATTCTGAACTGAAATCCTGTTTCTTTTTGAACCGTTTTGAAAAAATCAGCACCATTTTTTGCATCTCGAGCTTGACTGGTAGCCAGGCAAAGTGTGTTTTCCGGACTCAATCCAGCTTGAATCACATGGTCTTTATATTTTTTCAAACAGGATAAAGTTCTCTCAATTGCTTCTTGTTTTAGACAACGAGCAACATCTACCCCTTCACCCAACCTTACTATCGTAGAATAATCTCCAAGAACTTTAAGTGATCCAGGATTTACTCCATCATAATCTGCAATCAGCAACAGACAAGTATTAGTTCCTAAATCGATAGAAGAACGAAGCATTTCTACTCTTTCTCAGTTACTTTGATTACTCGTTTTACCCGTAGGGATATTTAACTGCACTTTTAATTTAAAATTTTCCTTTTCAAGGCCTTCAGATTTCTCTTTCCAATATTTTACTTCCTGCTCAAGTTCTGCGATCTTTTTATTTCTTTCATGCGCTAAAGAGTAATAACCCTCTGAAAAAGATTCGGTTTCTGGGTTAAACATTCCAACACGGGTTTCTCCATCCACGATCCCCTTAACACGAAACATTCCATTTTCAGCCTTCTCAGCTTCAATGACTTGAACATCATAAGCTTTTCCAGGATAAGCTTTATCCTGCCAATATCGAGCTGCTTTTTCTTTTGCTTGGTTTTTAATTCGTTCAGTCGAACAGCCAGAAAAAATGAATAAACAAATTAGCAATCCAAAAACGGTTTTCATACTTTCTCCTTTATAGATGAGTTAGTTCCCAAAAAGCTTTTTGCCTAAATCATTCAACTGATTCTGGACAGCAGGTGGAGCATGCTGTTGAATAATAGATTCTACCTTTTTTTGAGCTTCAGCCTTAGCTCTACCAGCAATGGCATTGCCCACATTTGCTAATGCGATCTTACCCAAGTACTCTGGAACTTCGCCATATTTATAGCAAGGAGATGTCAACGTACACCCCACGCTCACGGGAAAGCGAACAGGGCCATTTTTCTCAGCTAAAATTGAATCGATGTGTACTCCTTGTTGTTCAACGGAGATTTTTTTTGCACCTGTCAAATCATAGGTATCTACCACCTCCCAACGAGCATTGAGAGAATAGTCTTTCATTCCTACATCTGTATTTCCCTTTAAATCTATACCCTTTTGAGCTTCGGCTTTCGCGTAAAAATTAGGTGATGAAAAATGACCATTCGCAAGAGTGAAATCTGCCGTTACCCACTCATAATATGATTCTGCATTAGGTAAATTTTGGATTTTTTTCCCATTCAATGCAGGAACCTTCTGAGCGATGGAACTTATTGAATTATTAAGCGCTTCAGTAACCATGCGACCAATATCTATTGTGGCAAACTTCGCATGGGCGATCTTCATATTACCTTTCACATTCAGACGATCTATCAAAAGATCTGGGTTCAAACTCGATCCACTACCATTCATTGCAAAATCTGCTTTACCAATGAGTGTATTTTTAAAAAGTTTTACTTGAGACTCCATTGCCTTGGCCATATCAAGTCCTTTAACTTGTACTCCAAATTGATATGCGGGCGCCTTCGGTTTAAAGTCGACCCGTTTATTTGCTGTGATCGTACCGTTCCAAACTTTCATACTAGAATGATCCACTGAAAAAACTAAGTCCTTTACCGTCACTTTGCTCAGAATCTCTAAAAGCCGAACATCGTAAACTTTAATTTGCTTAATATTGATGTCCAATAAACCTGAAAATTCCTTCATCACTGAACTCTCTCGAAGAGAAGCCAACATCGCATCATAATCTGTTTTCGTTGGGGACGAAGCAGACGCAGATCCTGTTTTTCCAGAAACGACCGCACCCTGCCCTCCAGAGCTTACAGGTGATGAGGGAAAATCAACCAGCTGGTCTAAATCCATCCCTGAAGATGTAATACTCATATCTAGTTTTGGCTTTTTAAATGATACTAAACTTCCCTGAACCTGAAGATCATTTCCAGGAGCCTTTACTGTAACGATCATTTTTTCTATTTGGTCTGTTTTAAAGTGAACCAAAGCATCTACTTTGGGTTTAGACTTCAAGCGCGGAGATTGTGCGACAAAATCGGCAATCTTAAAACTTCCTGCGTATCCCAGCTGATCCGAAGGACCGTTGACTCCAGCATTGAGTTGAGCCGTCCCGCTGAGTTGGAAATCTTTAAGCATGGGAACCAACTCTACCCACGACTTCATTTCAATCGAGTTAGATTTTAAACCCATATTTACAATGGGCGATTTCCCTTCTTCTCCTATATTAGACACCGTTCCTGAAGCTGATAAACTCACCGTATGCAAACGTGCTGTCAGATCCTGCAACTTAGCTTCTTTTTGCGATAATCTGGCGACAAAATCAGCCCCAAAAGGTATTCCCGGTTTTTTCTCAAATAGCTCTGGAGCTTGCACTAAAAGTTGATCCATATTGAGTTTCGAATTCATATCCATATGATCAAATTTTCCATCTACAATTTCAGGCTTAGCCTGTGCTGAAAATTCAATCGGCCCCTTGACCTCAAAAAGCTTTCCTAACCGTGTATCAATATGAGTCCTTAGGCTCATCTTCATTGGACGCGACAAAGAAACATCATGAATTGAGAAATTTAAATCTGTCAATTTTGTATCTAGCCCAGTAGTTGCATCAGCATAAATCAGCTGAGCATTCTTCATATCCATATCAACGCGAGCTCTTACTACAAGCGCAGGAAGTGCAATATTTGAACTAGGCGACGTAGATTTTTCCTGAGCCTTCTCTTGCTGTGACTTCATGAGTTCAAGTAGATTGATTTTTCCTGATTTGTCTTTCATGACATAAATCATGGGTCGATCCATTTTAAACACAACTAATGGAGAGCCCCCTAAAATTGAGCTAAATGGAATATGTAAAAAAGCATCATTCACAGATAAAAGTTTTTTTCCTGCGCGATCAACTATAGAAACGCCTGCAATTTCAACTCGCACCTGACCCCAAAGTGAAAGTTTCAGCTTTCCCAAATCAAATTTCCCATGAATATTCTGATTCACAATATCAATGAGTTTAGGTCGGTATCGATCAACATCTACAACAAATGGGATCACCAATGCAGCTCCAAGTAATAGTAAAAACAAAACGCCAAAAATCATCACGAGCTTTTTGATCATATGAGCTTATCCTTTGAGTTTGTTCTTAATGAGATCTTGCAACATTCCTGGGTTAGCTTTTCCACCCGTTTCTTTCATCACTTGCCCTACAAAAAAACCAATCAACTTGTCCTTGCCTGACTTATATTGAGCCACCTGATCAGGGTGTGAATCTAAAACTTTCTGAATCGCAGGCTCAAGCGCACTCATATCACTCACTTGTTTCAATCCCTGTTGATCTACAATTTTTGAAACAAGTTCTCCCGTATTCCAAGCGGTAGAAATAATTTGCTTAGCTCCAGTGCTAGAAACAACTTGATCTTGAGTGAGAATAACCACCTCAGCAACGTGATCAGCATTCAGTTTACTCTGTGAAATATCCATACCCGTATCATTCACTAGCCGCGCAACCTCTCCGGTCATCCAGTTTGCTGCTGGTTTTGCTACTTTTTTAAGGTCTTTTTTTCTGCTTTCTAAAATTTTCAAAGTCGCTTCAAAAAATTCTGCTAGCAGTTTAGATCCAGTGATCACACTGGCATCATAAGAAGAAAGTCCATATTGCTCAATATAACGGGCTCGTTTCTGATCCGGAAGCTCAGGCAAAGAGTTCTTGAGTTTTTCAACCCATTTCGAGTCTAGGTTCACTTCAATCAAATCTGGATCAGGAAAGTAACGATAATCTTGCGCCTCTTCTTTTGAACGCATAGAAATAGTCACATTTTTAGCAGAGTCGAACGTACGAGTTTCCTGGATAACTTTACCTCCAGATTGAATGACTTGAATTTGCCTCAAGATCTCATGTTCTATGGCCTTTTCTACAAATCTAAAAGAATTTACATTTTTAATTTCAGCCCTTGTTCCAAACTGTTTCGATCCCTTCGGCATCACGCTCACATTTGCATCACAACGAAAGTTCCCCTCTTGCATATTTCCATCACAAATTCCAAGATAAGTCACAACCGCGTGAAGCGCTCGCAAATAAGCCCCCGCCTCTTCCGCACTCTTCATGTCCGGACCACTGACAATTTCAATTAATGGAACTCCGGCACGATTTAGATTCACAAGGGAAAATCCAGACATATGAACATTCTTCCCTGCATCCTCTTCCATGTGAATTCTTTGAATATTTACTTTCTTAGCTCCCTGCTTAGTCTCGATTTCTAACCAGCCATTGACACAAATTGGGTCTTCATATTGACTAATCTGGTAGCCCTTAGGTAAGTCTGGATAAAAATAATTTTTTCTTGCGAAAATATTTTTAAAGCTGATTTTACAATGTGTCGCAAGTCCTGCCATCACAGCATATTCCACCACTTTTTTATTTAAAACTGGCAAGGTACCCGGATGGCCGGCGCAAATCGGACAAGTGTTCGAATTGACATCCACATCCGCCACAGATTTTCCATCTGCTAGTCTTGCGCGGCAACCACAGAAAATTTTTGTATGAGTCGAAAGCTGGCAATGAACTTCTAACCCAATTACAGGTTCAAAATCAGGATGCATGATTAGTGCTCCCTCTCTTTTTCAAAACTTTGCGCAACTGAAAAAATCAGATCCTCTCGAAAAGGTTGAGCTATGAGATGTAACCCAATGGGTAGATTTTCTTGATCCTTCCCCGCCGGAATACTTATCGCTGGAAGCCCAGCAAGATTTACAGGAATAGTAAAAATATCATTAAGATACATTTTGAGAGGATCGCTTGATTTTTCACCTAACTTAAATGCTGTATTAGGAGAAACAGGACCTACAATCAAATCTACTTTTTGAAAAGCTTGGTCAAAATCTTTTTTCACTAACCGTCTGACCTGGCAAGCACGTTTGTAATATGCATCCGCATAGCCGCTCGAAAGCGCGAAAGTTCCTAAAATAATTCGGCGCTTCACTTCTGGTCCGAAGTTTGAACGAACTTTTTTGTAAAAAGAAGTAAGATCAGTAGTGCCTTGAGAAACAGATTCAGGCCTTACTCCAAAACGAACTCCATCAAAACGAGCCAAATTACTAGAAGCCTCGCTGACTGCAACCATGTAATAAATAGAAACTGCATACTGAGTATTGGGTAAAGAAACTTCTACAAGCTGTGCGCCTTTAGACTTAAGCCAATCTAAAGAAGACTGAATTGACTTTTCCACTGCTGGCATTAATCCACCTTGCGAGAAATATTCTTTAGGAATTCCTATGCGAAGCTTTTTCCAGTCTGGTTCACTTTTTGTATACTGAATGAAAGCTTCTTTAGCTCGAGGCGCACAAGTGGAATCCAAAGGATCAGCCCCTGACATCACTTCAAGAAGTAATGCGGCATCTTCTACTGATTTTGTCATTGGACCAATCTGATCCAATGATGAAGCAAAAGCCACAAGACCATATCGACTTACTCTTCCATAAGTCGGCTTTAGCCCCACAATTCCACAAAAACTAGCAGGCAATCGGATCGACCCACCTGTATCTGTTCCTAATGCTGCCACACAAAGGTCTGCTGCTACAGCGGTAGCAGAACCGCCGCTCGATCCACCTGGTACACGATCTGGGTGCGTTGGATGAATGACTGGACCAAATGCAGAATTCTCATTCGACCCTCCCATCGCAAACTCATCCATATTCAGTTTACCCAAACTGACCGCCCCTGCCGCCTCCAAACGCTCAACTGAAGTCGCAGTATAAGGAGGAATATAATTTTCTAACATTTTTGAACCACAAGTGGTTTTTACTCCATCTAGTGCCAAAATATCTTTAATACCAAGCGGAATCCCTAAAAGCGGAAATCGATCTCGAGGAACCTTTCCTTCCTTTTGAATAATCAAGTCTGCATTCTTGGCTTGTTTCAACGCTCGATCTTCGCAAAGAAATAAGTAGGCATTATGACGAGAAGCCCGAATGGATTTAAAATAATCTTGAGTCAACTCTGTTGCTGAGAGTTTCTTTTTTTCAAATTCACGATGAATATCTGTAATGCTTTTAAGTTCTTTCATAGTCTGTCACTTAGAGAATCGGTGGAACCTTAAACCCATCATACAAAACATCCGGAGCCGACTTGAGAACTTTGGGTTTACCCTCATCATCTACAGGCGAAGGCCTAACCTCATCTTCTCGCATGGGAGTTTCTAAGCTCAAGGGGTGAGTCATCATTTCAACTCCCTGCACGTCTACCTTTTGAAGCTGATCTACGTATTCCAAAACTTGCTTAAGTTGTTGTGTAAAGGTCTTCACCTCCTGATCAGAAAGTTCAAGACGGGCAAGATGAGCAACCTGGCGTGTGAGTGTTTCGTCTACATTAAGCATTTTCTATTGCAGTCGAATTTAGTCGAATTAAGTCGAACTTGCACGAATTGAAACTATATATGCGCAGCGTTATTTCATTTTTAGCATCCACTCACGAGATGCCCTAAAAATGCCGATCAAGCTCGGAGAGGCTAAGAATGCGAAACCTTGCTAAAATTTTAAAATCAGACGAAACCCCTGAAAATTTAAGCGAAAAATCCGCCCAAGAACTCCTCAAACGCCTTTTGGAACACCTCCAAACCGTACTTAAAGGCCAAAACGAGTTAATCGAGTTTGCAATGACCGCCTTTTTAGCTCAAGGACACCTCCTCCTCGAAGGCACCCCAGGGATTGGAAAAACATCCTTAGCAAAAGCGATGGCCACCGCCTTTGGTGGAACCTTTCACCGCATTCAAATGACCAGCGATCTACTCCCAAGTGACGTCGTTGGAATTTTACGAATCAAACCTAGTAATATGGATTTTGAATTCAGAAAAGGCCCCTTGTTTTCAAATTTTCTTTTAGCCGACGAACTGAATCGCACTAGTCCGAAAACTCAAAGTGCACTGCTTGAAGCCATGGCAGAAAAAACCGTAACTGTGGATGGGGTTACCCACCCTTTACCCGACCCATTTTTTGTCATTGCTACTCAAAACCCAATGGAGTTCCAAGGCGTCTATCCCTTAGCTGAAAGCCAACTCGATCGATTTATGCTCAAGCTCACCTTCCAAGCCCCAGAAAAAAAGGATGAACTCGAAATTTACCGATCCGGTGGAGAGGTTTTCGAAAAAAATCCACAAGCTGTACTTTCTATTTCTCAAAGCAAGGCGCTTTGTCATTTCGTAGAAAAAACCCATATTGAAGAAAGTATTGTGGAATATGTAACAGACTTGGTTCGCGCTACTCGAGCGCACTCTTCTGTTATTCACGGCGTATCCGTTCGCGGTGGGCTACAACTTTTAGCCGCATCAAAGGCCTTAGCTTTTATTCGTGGATCAAGCTTTGTTCGACCCAATGAAATCATTGATCTTGCAGTTCCAACCCTAGCTCATCGTCTGAGCTGCTCAGACTCCTACTCAGATATGAGTAAAAGAAAAGAAATCATAGGTGATGTACTCGAACGGGTTAAAGCACCCAAATAGAATATGAAATACTCGGGCATGAGAAAGCTCAAACTGACTGTTTCTGGCAGATGGTATATCGCTCTAACCATTGGCTTGGGCGTAACAGCTATGCTCGTCGAGAACAACGTCCTTTACCTTATCGAAAGCTTACTCTTGAGTGGTCTCATATTATCTGGAATCTTATCTGAGCGCACAGTTTACGCCATTGAAGTAGATATTCAAAGAAGACCTGTGGCTGCAAAGAGCCCTACACAAGACATCATTTTTGTTTCAAACAAAAAAAATTTTCCAGTATTTTGTGTAGAAATTGGAGAGTGGAGCAACGGAAAGGTGACCCCTATCGCCTACCTTCCTAGAATCGGCCCACATACAAAAATCCAAATTCAATCTCGTCAGATTTTTCAAAATAGAGGAATTCACAGGTGGGATGGACTTACGGTGTCAACGAGTTATCCGCTCGGATTAGCTAAAAAAATAAAAATTTCAAAAATGAGTGATGAAAGATGGATTTGGCCAGAAATTCTTAACTCAGATAGAAAAAAAGAAGCCTTAGGCTCAGATGGCAAATTGAAATTTGGCATTTCATATTCCGAGGGAGAAATTAGACCTAAAAACCATGATGACGATAGTCGTATGATAGTTTGGCCACTGAGCGTAAAGGGAACTGACCCTGTTGTTCGAATGAGAAGATCAGAAGAACACTCACCCCATCTCACGCTAGATTTAAGAACCCAATCGGAACCTCACTTTGAAAACCTAATCAAAACGATTGCTCAACCTTATCATCAACAAAACATGAACACTGAAGAGGGTATTTTGATCGTTGTCAATGTAGATGAGAAAAAAATAATTCATGGAAAAAAAAATGTACTGAACTTTCTTGCGACAGTTCAACCCTCCCAAGCCAGAGGGCGTGCATCATGAAATTTAAAACACCCTCACATGCAGCTGAATGGTCTTTCCTACTGACTCTGATCTTGGACGTTATGGCCTTAGGAGCTCTGGGGCTTACACAAGAGGTCCACGTACTTGTGTTTTGCGCCACAGGAGCCATCTTTCTTTTAGGAAAAATCCTTCAAATAACAATCAAGCCTATCCCTCTCTTAACTCTTCTCATACTAACCCTGATCACTGCGGTAGCATTTAGTATTTTTTCAAAAATCCACCCTATCCTCGTTGTGGCTAATACGGTTCCGCTCATTCATTCATTTTTGTGGTTTGGAACGCGTGAAAATCCATATCAAAGTTGGCGTGTAGGATTAGGATTTGTAGAACTGATTCTTTGTTCTGCTTTGACGACTGAATTTTATTTACCAATTACCATTATTCTTTTTGTTATCACTAGTTCAATTACACTCTCTTGCATTTATTTAGAAAATGAACTTAAAACTCACGCCCCGGAAATGCTGCAAGAGCCCCTTCCAAAGCAATTTATCAAAAGAAATATACAAATTGCTATTCTCGCCTTCATGACTAGTTTGATTATTTTTCCTCTTTTACCTAGAGGACATAATTCACTTCACAGTCAAATGAACGAAACTCGAATTGATTACACAGAAAGAGTGAACATTAACGAATGGCGCAATCAAATTTCAAAGCAGAAAGGAGCTGTAGCCATTCGTCTTTACCCAAGAACAGATATCGAATTAAATAATGAAATTTTTCCAGGTTTATTACGTGGTCGCGTTTTAGAAATATTTGATGGAAAATCGTGGAAAGCAAAATCAGAAGACTTTCGAAATCTTTCAGAAAGCTTTTATGAAATTAAACCAAATGAACAAAATAAAGTCATCACAGTTGATGTCATTCGTGAATATATTAATTCACCTGTATTCCCAGTTCCATACGGCACTCGAGAGGTTCGAACGCAAGAATTAGACGGGGCTGTCATTACTCGCTCTTATCGAACAGGAGAATGGATTGACTACAGTACATCAGAAGGCCGTGCGCACTACTTTTTCACTTTAGTACCAAACAATCTTTCGTATATGAATTCAAGAAAAAATATTGATTTACCCAAGGAGTACCATCTTAATCTCCCAGAAACAGTTAAAACAGAAAGAATGAAAAAGCTAGCAGATGAAATTTTCTCAAAAACAAAAAGCAATCGTGAAAAAATATATAATATAAATAGTTATTTTTCGACACACGGATACAGCGCTACTATCGACTACGAAAACAATGCATTAGTTGAAGCCTCAAAAAAAACAAAACTCTCACCCCTAGAGCAATTTCTATTTATTACAAAAGAAGGCCACTGCGAATTCTTTGCTTCTTCAGCTGCCATCTTACTAAGAATGGCAAAAGTACCCACTCGTCTAGTTTCTGGATTCAGAACCTCCAAGCAAACCAATGGCGGAGTTCTATTAGTCAACACGACCGATGCTCATGCTTGGGTTGAAGCTTGGACCCCAGAATTGGGTTGGTACCCCATTGATCCCACTCCACGATCGATTGCACCGTTTTCACTATTTGAAGCTTTCGGAAACACTTATGACTTAATGAATGCTTATTGGTACAAATACATTATATCTTATAGCGAAAACCAAGGTCACTGGTTAAGCCTTTCTCGAATAAAATCTATTCGATGGAATGATATCTCCGATAAACTCAGCACCTCAAAAGAGTCTATCATTGTTTTCTCATCAGTTGCCTTGCTCCTGGGCGGACTGGTGCTTTTAACAATTTGGTATTGGTTTCCATGGGTTTTTTCTATTCGCTGGAGAGTACGGGAAGGTCCTTTTGCACTGAGAAAAGAAAGAATTCGAGTAGAAAGATGGTTATACTCACACCTGAAGAAAGAAGTTCAATCACCTCAGGAAGCCCAGATCTTATATTTTGAAAAAATTAAGCCTTTATTGAGAAACAAAATTTCACCAGAGAAAAGCAAAAAACTCGAAGAATGGGTTAATCATTATAGAAAACTTAGGTTCGGTCCATCCTATGGACATTTAGACCAAGAAATTCACCTACTGAGAGATAAATTCCGAGACGTATCTCATTAAAAATTTTCTTTGTTTTTTCCCAGAAAATTCAACAGTAATTTTTTGATCTTCCCCCATACCTTCGCTCGCAAGTACTCTTCCATACCCATACTCAGGGTGATTAAAATTTTTACCTACTAAACCAGAGCTGTAACTAGGTCGAACGGTCTCTTGTTGAATAAAAACCTTTGATGAACCGAGTTTAAATTGTGAAGAATGACTCAGAGATGCCTTTCGACTCTCGACTAACTCTAACGGAATTTCAGACAAGAATCGAGATGGCTCTTGGTAAGCCACCTGCCCCCAAATTCGTCTCACATTTGCATTCATTAAAAAAAGAAGTTCTCGCGCACGAGTCATTCCTACATAACAAAGCCGACGTTCTTCTTCCAAATCCTCTTCGGGTGATTCCTCCCAAGGCTTCGTTGATGGAAACAATCCCTCTTCCATTCCAACCATAAACACTACTGGAAACTCAAGTCCCTTAGAAGAATGAAGCGTCATTAACTTCACTGTACTCGCATTTGCATCCAGTCCATCGATATCAGAAGCTAAAGAAGTCTGCTCAATAAAAATAGAAAGTAAATCTGGACGTTTGCTCCTAGCTTCTTCTTCAGAAAGCTTCTCGAGTTGATCTTCTTCAAATTCCTGCAACAGAGAATCAAACTCCTCTAAATTTTCTACTCGAGCTAAAGACTCCTCCGTCCCTTCTTGCTTTAAATCCCGTACATAACCTGTTTCATCCAAAATCATATGATAGAGTTCTGACAACAACCTACGTGGTTGTTCATCCTGAAATTTATGTATCAATGACACAAACTGTCTCAATTTTTTTGCAGTGCCCGCTGAAGTCAGCGATGGGTCGTTTCCGGCCATTTCGATTACTTCAAAAAAACTCTTACTTCCACCAGCTTCACCATAGATCACATCAAGACGCTCTACTGTCGTTTTGCCTATTCCTCTTGCAGGAACATTAATAATTCTCTTTAAGCTTACGGAATCTGATGGATTCAGAAGAACTTTAAAATATGACAAAATATCTTTAATCTCTTTACGATCATAAAACCTCAATCCCCCCAAAATTTGATAAGGAATTTTTTCTCGCCTTAAGACATCTTCAAACTGACGACTTTGAGCGTTCGTTCTATAGAAAATTGCAAAATCTGAATATGCACGACCATCCTCAGACGCAACCTTCTTGATGTCAGCTACGACAGTTTCTGCTTCCACTCTTTCATCCAAAACCTGAGAATGAATCAGCAATGCACCTGCTTCGTTATCAGTCCAAAGAGTTTTATCCTTTCTCGAGGTGTTATTTTTAATCAGATGGCTGGCAGCTGTAATAATATTTTTGGTTGATCTATAGTTTTGTTCAAGTTTCACTACATAACTACCGGGATAATCACTCTCAAAGTCCAAAATATTACGAATATCTGCTCCACGCCATTTATAGATGGACTGATCCTCGTCCCCCACCACGCAAATGTTTTTATGTCCACCATTTCTAGGATCAGCAAGCATGGAAAGAAGCAAATACTGTGAGCGATTAGTATCTTGATATTCATCAACATGGATATACTGATATCTGCTCTGATATTTTGCTCGTATATCGGGATGATCTCTCAGCAGCCGGTATACCATACAAATAATTTCACCAAAATCTAAGGCATTATTTGCGATCAAGTCCTTCTGATATTCTTTATAAACTTCTATTAGTTTTTTTCTGAATAAATTATGAGCCTGAACTTCTACTTCGTCGGGCTCTACCGCGTCGCACTTAAGACGATTAATCGAAGCTTGAATACCTTTTGGACTGACAGACTTTTCTTCAATTTGTAACCGACTAAAAATACTTTTTACTAAACTGAGCTGATCTGAATCATCATAAATCACAAATGGTTTAGTAAAAGGGAGACGTTCCATCTCCCGTCTTAAAATTCGAACGCAAACTGAATGAAATGTTCCAATCTCAGGAAGTGAATAAAATGCATTCGAGTGATTAAGAGATCTCTCCACTCTCTCTTTCATTTCTCCCGCAGCCTTATTCGTAAAAGTCACAGCTAGAATATTGTATGAGGGAATTTTTTTGAAATCCATGAGGTAAGCCATCCTGGAAGTCAGCATTTTCGTTTTCCCAGAGCCAGCCCCCGCAAGCACAATCAACGGGCCTTCTGTGTAAAGAACGGCCTCTTTTTGACGATCGTTCAATGTCTTCAAATAAGGAAGGTCTAAACTCATGAAAAACCTACTACCATAATCCTCAAAAGATTCTCATTTTTTATTTATAACGCGTCGTGATTTCGGACTCTTCGTCACTATCCTCTGATCGATCTTCTGGCAATTTCTCGGTCATAGGCTAGCCGCACCGTATGCACAAAGAGAAGTCCAGCCACACGACCTTCTTCATCCAATACAGGCACACAAGGAAAATACTGAAACAATCCTGAACTTCGACTCAGTTTATCTCCAGGCGAAAGCGTTGGGCTTTTAATCCCTGAGCGATACAAAAGATCTTTTGCCTCCAGTAGTTTTGTCAAAGACGAATTAGAAGATGCAGGAACAGCTTGAGACTCTCTTGCTTCCTCTACCATGTCGATCGATATCAGTCCGACATAATGTCCTTGCGTGTTCGTCACCGGAAAAAATGGATATTTACACTGAGCAATCTTCGCATGAATTTCAGAAACAGGTTGATGTTCATGAATCATCTCAAAATCAGTAACCATAGCATCTCGAACAAAAATCGTGTCTAAAACAGCAACGGAACGGCCCTCCACTATCACTGCACCTTTTTGCTGCATTCCCATTTGTAAAATATGTGGAGTTTTAAATAACTGACAAAGCCCTCTCCCTAAGTATCCCGCCATCAAACAACCAAACAACACATCTAAATTTTTTGTTAACTCAAACCCCAAAACTGCAACCGTAATTGGCGTATTTAAAACAGCCCCCCAAACTCCAGCTGCTCCAACAAAACCAGACAATAAACTTAACTCATACGTTTCATAACCTAAAAATTTCATCATTCCAAAACCAAACAAGGTCCCTATAAAAAAAATAGGATAAAAAACTCCACAAGATCCAATACTCGAAACCACTAGAATGAGTGAAAACACATGGATACAAAACAAAAAACTTATTTCATTTATAGTTAGATCAGACTGAAAAATATTCACAATGGTCCGATCTGAAAAGCCGCCTACCCACAAAATTCCAACCAGCAAACAGCCCCCTAACAGAATTTTGAAGACGGCATTTTTTTTTAATAGATCGGAAAAACCCGCTTGAAACAATCTCAACAACCAGAGAAAAATAAGTCCAACAGCACTGCTCGCCACTGCGACATAAAAAATCACAACCCATTGTGTTCCAAATATTCTTATATTATGAAAAATTTCATAAAATCCAAAAAGTGGATCTTTAAAAAAATATCGATTGGTAAAATGACAGAAAAGAAATGCACTTAATGCACTCATACAAATCACCAGACTATTCCCTCCGGTGTTGAGTTCTATTGGCAAAAGCATTCCAGAAAACGGAGTACCAAATGCAGCAGAAAACCCCGCAGCAATAGAAGCAGCTGCATCCGTCCTTCTTTTGCCCTCAAACCATCTTGCAGTACGTGACCTCAACCTCACCACATAAGCGTGACTCATCTCAATCGCTGAACCTTCAATACCTACAAACCCACCCAAAGTTCTTAATAAAATCGAAGTTGCCCCATAGGCGACCCATTTTAATGAAGAATCAGAACTCACTGCTGTATGAATGTGTATAAAAAGATCGGGCAATCCCTGGTAGCCCTGTGCATCTATTTTTTTTCTTTGAAGTGCCCACTGTGCAAATGCGGATAAAATAACACCCAAAGAAAGAATGAATAAAATTGTAAGATGCCCCAACTGAAGTGACGACAAAAACCGCCCAATACTCACTACAGCAGCAGCAATAAAACCAATACTCACTGACTCTATCATTCTACAGTAACACTTTTTGCCAAATTTCTAGGTTTATCAACATCTGTCCCTTTAAGAACAGCTAATTCATACCCGAACAACTGAACAATAGGAGTAACCATAAACGGCGTTAAGCTCTCATGAAGCCCTTCGGCACCTAATATTGGAATCCAATGATCACAAAGATTTTTCATTTCTAAATCTTGTGGATCTCCAACACCTAATATCTTCGCTCCACGCGCTTTTACTTCCATAAGATTTGAAACTGTTTTCTCCCTCCAGCGATCTGAAGGTGCTAAAACCACTACACCCATCGTTCGATCAATCATTGCAATCGGGCCATGCTTGAGTTCACCCCCCGCATACCCCTCAGCATGGATATAGGCAATTTCCTTAAGCTTAAGAGCACCTTCCAAGGCAATAGGAAATGAATACCCCCGCCCCATATAGAAAAAGCCCTTACAATTTTGCATGACGCGCGCAGCTCCTTTCACTTGCTCACTCACTTGTGAGCCAAGGAGATGCGCAATAAGATGTGGAAGCTTCATTAAACTTTCAAATACCGCCTTCATATCTTTATTTTTTGGGTTTCTTTCAACTCCCAAATATCCCGCAATACAAAAAAGCATGGCCATTTGTGATAAAAATGTCTTCGTTGCTGCTACACCAATCTCAGGACCCGCAAACGAATAGAAAACTCCGCTAGCTTCTCTAGAAATAGTGCTTCCACGAACATTAGAAATCCCTAATGCTGGGATCTTTCTCCCTTTAACATCGCGAATGACCGCTAAAGTATCCGCCGTTTCTCCTGATTGCGAAATTCCAATAACTAAGCTTCCTTTTTTTAAAACAGGTTCTCGATATCTAAATTCACTCGCTAATTCCACTTGGACAGGAACGCGCGAAAACAATTCGATCCAATATTTTCCTAAAAGAGCCGCATGCCAAGACGTTCCACAGGCAACTAAAATAATTTCTTTTGCTTTATTTAAAAGATCTACCCCAGGTTGACGAGCTAAAGAAAAGACACCAGGTTGATTGCGATCCAAAAAGCCATTTAAAGTGTCAATCAAAGCCGTCGGTTGTTCATAAATCTCCTTCAACATAAAGTGTGGATAACCCTGTTTATCCAACTGCTCCGCACTCCAATCTAAACGAGTCTGTGCACGATGAATGGACTTACCGGAAAATAGGTCGATGACCTTAAGCCCATGCTGAGAACCGATAGCCACGTCTCCATGCTCTAAAAACAAAACATCTTTAGTAATGCTGACAATAGCTTGCGCATCGCTAGCAAACACAGCGCCGCCTTTTGGGTCAACGGCAGCAACTAAAGGGGAACCATTACGAATTCCAACTATAACCCCAGGCTCTTTTTCAGACATCACCACAACACTGCAAGCCCCTTTTAAAAATAAAAACGCTTTTCGGGCGGCCTCTGCAAGACCTAACCCTTTTTTCATTTGATCTAAAACCAAATACCCATAGAGCTCGCTATCTGTTTCAGACTTAGGTTTATAACCACTTTTAATAATTTCTTTTTTGATATCGAGGTAGTTTTCTATAATTCCATTATGAACAATATAAACATGTCCTGTTTTATGCGGATGAGCATTCTGCGTAGTCGGCCTTCCGTGGGTCGCCCACCGGGTGTGCCCTATCCCGCACTTAGAATCTAAAAATCGACTGACACTTCCATTTAAAAGTTTTTCAACATTCTCAAGTTTTCCTTCGGATTTTTTTAATTCAACCTTGCCCGCATTAAAAAACGCAACACCGGCGGAGTCATATCCTCGGTATTCAAGTAGCTTCAATCCCTTAATTAAAATATCTACTGCCGGCCTGTTTCCGACATACCCCACAATTCCGCACATTCTTATGAATTACCTTTTATTTTTTTCACATATCCTTCTTTATTAATCTGTCGAGATCTTGCAACCGCTAAAGCACCAGAAGGAACATCCTCAGTGATTGTCGATCCAGATGCAATATAAGCCCCTTGACCAATTCTTACCGGAGCCACCGCCTGACAATCGCTTCCTAGAAAAACATCATCTTCTATGACTGTTTTATGTTTTCTTTCACCGTCAATCACCCGGCCATCAAAATTACAAGTTACAAATCCGCAGCCTATATTCACATTCTTCCCAACCTCAGCATCCCCGAGATAAGATAAATGCGCGACGCTCGTATTTGTTCCTATGCGTGTCTTTTTTAATTCAACAAAGTTACCGATTTTAGCAGCAGAACCGACTATTGACTCGGGACGAAGATGTGCATAAGGCCCCACCTGTGCTTGGTCTTCAATCCGTGATTTTTCTCCGACTGTTCCCGCCTTCACATAAACCCCTCGACCCACCGTCATATCACTTAAGAAACTATAAGGACCTATCATTGTATCTGAGCTTATTTTAGTCGTGCCTTTTAGAATAACCCCCGGGTAAATCACTACACCGGAGGAAAGCTCCACCCCGACATCTACCCAAGTAGAAGCCGGATCTATGAAAACAACCCCTTTCCTAGCCCATGCTTGAAGCACTCTTTCATTCAACATTCGTGATGCTAAAGTTAATTCCCAAGGATCGTTTACACCACGAAGATCGTTTGAATTTTTCCAAAACAGATCAGCAATTGCTCTTTTCTTTTTTGCCGCATAAAAAATAACATCAGTTAAATAATACTCACCCTGTTTGTTCTGTGGTTTTAATTGCCTTACACCTTCAAATAAAAACTTAGAGGAAAAATAATAAATAGAAACTGCAACTTCTGAAATAGATTTTTCTTTTTCTTTTAAATCCTTCTCTTCGACAATCCTCTGAATAGCACGGCCTTTACGAATCACCCTTCCATATCCAGTTGGGTCTTGTAGTGATGTAGTAAGAAGCCTAAGAACTGCTTTTCCCAAGGGTTGAGAAATCCTTTGTAGCATATCGATTGTCACTAAAGGAAGATCCCCTGGGAGTACCAGTATGTCTTCATTTTGCTTCAGGCGATTCTGCCCCCAAGAACTTTCCATCGCTACACGAACAGCATCTCCTGTGCCTTTTTGTGTGGATTGGAAAATAAAATCAATTTTTAATTTCGAAAACCTTGGGTGTGATTTAATTTTATTTTCAACTTGCTCCCTTCCATGTCCCACGACCACAGCTATAGAAGCATGAGGGAAAGACTCACACACCTGAGTCAGCACATGCCCTATTAATGATTCGCCCCCTAACTCATGCAAAACCTTAGGAAGCGGAGAAAGCATTCTTTTACCCTGACCTGCTGCCAAAATAAGGATTCCAAAGTTTTTCATACAGTAGTCAAAGCTTACCCTATTTTGACCCGCCAAGCTAAATTATCTGCCCCTTAGAAATCCTTATAAAAAAAGTTGCGATTTCTTACAAGAAGGGTACAATATTTTGGATTCTCCTAAGGATAGGAGACAGGGGGAAAACACATGGATGCGAAGCTAGTAACAAAGTATAAAAAACTTCTCGTTGAGGAGAAACAAAGACTTCTCAATAACTCAAAAAATGCTTTAAAAAACGAGCTTGCACTCTCTCCTGACGATTTACCAGATGAGACAGATCTGGCCGTAAGCGAAATTAATCAAAATCTCATTTTTAAGCTTAGAGACAGGGAGCGTCAATTAATTGCCAAAATTGATGAGGCTTTAGGTCGTATTGATGATGGCACCTTCGGGCTCTGCAAGGATTGCGAAGAACCCATTGAACCCAGAAGACTTGAAGCTAGACCCGTTTCTACTCTTTGCATTTCCTGTAAAGAAAAAGAAGAGCACAGAGAAAAAATTTACGCATAGCATTATTTTCATTTTCTTTTGAAGCTGCGCCCCATCTCTACCTAATTGCATAATATTGCTCACTCGGCAATTAAGTCCTAAAGAGCGCCTCTTTTCTCGCCGACCAATATCTAGAGTAAACACCTTAATGTCTAGGAGACGGGAATGGTGACAAACTACGACGGCGAACAAGTGGAAATCCCAAGCAATATCCCTCTATTACCTGTGAGAGATATTGTGGTCTTCCCCTACATGATTATCCCTCTTTTTGTTGGAAGAGATTCTTCCATTAAAAGCGTGGAAGAAGCTTTATCTAGATCAGACAGGCTGATCCTATTAGCTTCTCAAAAAGATATCAGCGACGAACATCCTTCACCTGAAGGCATCTACAAAATGGGCACCGTTGCTATGATCATGAGAATGCGAAAACTTCCAGATGGAAGAATCAAAATTCTCACGCAAGGACTTTGCAAAGCAAATATTCAAGAGTTCACTCAAACTCAACCCTTTTATGAAGTGAAAATAGAAAAAGTAGAAGAAAAAAACAACAGTTACGGTTCTGAAATTGAAGCACTCATGCGTAACGTTCGTGAGCAACTAGAAAAAGTAATCTCATTAGGAAGAGTACTTTCTCCAGATATTCTCATGGTTCTGGATGATATTACAGATCCAGGAAGACTCGCAGACCTTGTCGCTTCGAACCTAGGACTTAAAGTCAGTGAAGCACAGTCTATTCTTGAAACAACAGACTCAATCGAAAGACTCAAAAAAATCCATGAAATCTTAAGCAGAGAAATCGAGGTTCTAGCAATCCAAGCTAAGATCAGATCTCAAGCTAAAGATGAAATGACAAAATCACAAAAAGAATATTTCTTACGTGAACAAATTCGTGCCATCAAAAATGAACTAGGTGACACTGATTCAAAAGCAGAAGAAATTAATGAACTTAGGGAAAAACTTTTAGCATGCAAAATGTCACCCGAGGTCGAACAAGAAGCTCTTAAGCAATTAGGACGACTCGAAAGAATGCATCCCGATGCTTCTGAAGCATCCATGCTGAGAACTTACATTGACTGGATGATTGAAACTCCTTGGAGCAAATCTACAGTCGACAATCTAGATCTCACTCGAGCTAAAAATATTTTAGACGAAGATCATTATAATCTATCAAAAATTAAGGAAAGAATTCTTGAGTATCTTGCAGTCAGGAAACTTAAAGAAAAGATGAAAGGTCCCATTCTTTGTTTTTCGGGGCCCCCTGGAGTAGGAAAAACTTCACTTGGGAGATCTATTGCTCGTGCTCTAGGCAGAGAATTCATTAGAATTTCCCTCGGCGGCGTCAAAGACGAAGCTGAAATTCGTGGTCACAGAAGAACATACGTCGGCGCTTTACCTGGACGCATCGTTCAAGGTCTTAAACAGGCGGGATCAAACAATCCTGTTTTTGTTTTAGATGAAATCGACAAAATTGGTAGCGATTTCCGCGGCGATCCATCAGCTGCACTTTTAGAAGTTCTTGACCCAGAACAGAACTACTCCTTCAGAGACCATTATCTCAATGTTCCATTTGATCTGTCGGGTGTTCTATTCGTAGCAACCTGTAACGTGCTAGACACTATCCCTTCTGCGCTACGCGACCGCATGGAAGTGATTCAGCTCTCTGGCTATACTATGGAAGAGAAATATTTTATTAGTAAAAAATATCTTATTCCAAAGCAAATCAATGAAAACGGAATTAAAGATAACAATATTGAGTTTACCGACGAAGCTGTACGCGGAATTATTTCTCAATATACACGTGAAGCAGGTTTAAGAAATTTAGAAAGACATATCGCAGCAGTTTGCCGAAAAACTGCTCGATGGGTAGCTGAAGGCAAAACCGAAAGAACTACAATTGATAATGAATTAGTAGCTAAGTTCTTAGGGCCCGCCCCCTACATTAAAGAAGACGAGCAAGAAAAAGATGAAGTGGGAATTGCAACAGGCTTAGCTTGGACAGCAGTAGGCGGTGAAATTCTCTACGTTGAGACAACCACAATGAAAGGTAAAGGCGGCCTTATTCTGACAGGACAATTAGGCGATGTCATGAAAGAATCAGGGCAAGCGGCCATGGGTCTCATTCGATCTAGAGCAAAAGAATTCGGTCTGGATGAAAATATTTTTGAAAAAACAGACATCCACGTCCACTTCCCTTCAGGTGGTGTCCCTAAGGACGGCCCCTCAGCTGGGATTACTGTAGCGACGGCTATTTTCTCAAAACTCTCTGGAATCCCTATTCGTAAAGATGTTGCGATGACAGGTGAAATTACATTGACCGGCAGGGTGCTTCCAATTGGGGGCTTAAAAGAAAAAGCTCTAGCTGCGATGAGACATGGAATTCACACGATCATCATCCCTGATAAAAACAAAAAGGACTTAGAGGATATTCCAGAAGAATACAGAACGACTCTAAAATTTATCTGTGTCAAAACATTTGATGATGTCTTGCAAGCCGTACTCAGCGCAAAAGGTACAAAAGCAAAAGAAGCAGCCCACCACGGCTCCTCACAAAGAGAAGATAAAGTGGGTCGATCAAAAAAGAAATATGCTGCGGCGGGACGTGATTTAGAGAGAGTCGCATAACCACTTAGGTTATAATAGATATTGTGAGTTCCCTTGAGCTTATTTTAGCAATTGGACTAATTGCATTTTCTGGTTTTATGTCTTCATCAGAAATTGCACTTTTTAGTCTATCTCGGTTTCAGCTTCGCTCATTAAAAGAGAAATTTAGGTCTTCTCATAAGAAGATCAAAAGACTTCTTCAAGATGCAAGCGGCGTGCTCATTACCATTCTAATTGTTAATGAAATGATTAACATCACCCTATCAAGCCTTATTACTCGTTTTACCTCTCGGGCAAGCGAATCCCTGCATCTTAAGGAGCCTATAGCTCAAAAACTAGGAATTCCTATCTGGGGCGTAGAGGCGTTACTAGGAGTTCTCATTACTGCTCCGGTCATTCTTTTCCTGTGCGAAATCACACCCAAAATCATCGGTACAAAAATCAACGTTTTAATTGCCCCACTGACTGCAGGCCCTCTTCATTTTATCTATGAAGTTTTCACCCCTATCAGGGCAGTAGTTAAAAAAATTGTCCAATGGATTACAAGAATTTCCGGAAAACCCATTAACACAGAACAAAACACAATTTTAAATGAAGCCGATTTTCTTTTAATGGTTGAAGAAGGACATAAAGAAGGCGCGATCCAACAAAGCGAATTTGAATTGATAAAAAATATCTTTGAAATGAACGAAACACAAGTAGTTGATATCTATACACCCATTTATCAAGTTCAAACCTTATCCATGAACACAAACTTAAAAGACGCACTTACATTTATGCGAATGAATCGCTACTCTCGTATCCCGATCACAGGAAGAAGCAAAAATGAAATTGTAGGCATTCTCTACTCTAAAGATTTACTGAAAGCAAAAGTGCAGCCAGAACTCCTAAAAGACACGGTTTCTGAAATCATGAGAAACCCCATAACGACGACCAAAAGCATGAAGCTCAATGCACTTTTTAGAAAATTTAAACTTCAAAAATCTCATATGGCTATAGTCATGGGAGAATCTGATGAAGCCATCGGTGTAGTGACAATGAACGATGTGCTTGATGCCGTTTTTGAAGACATTATTCCTGACGATGACGACTATCTTGCCTCATACATAGAACGAAAAGGAGGGAAATAATGCACCCCTCTTTATCCAGTCTTTCTTTGATAATCCCCATTCTACTGATCATTGAAGGTTTTTTCTCCGGATCGGAAATCGCACTGGTTTCATCTGATCGAATCGAACTTAAGAAAAAAGCAAAACTCAATAACAAGGGAGCGAAGTTAGCCATTGAACTTCTTCAAACCCCAGAGAAAATATTTTCAGTCACACTGATGATGAACAGTCTCTGTGTTATTTCTATTTCTGTTTTAATTATGATCTATGCTATGGCTTATGCTCCAGCACAAGCTGAAATCATAGCTGTGCTTATCACCTCACCTCTTATTGTCATCTTCGGTGAAATCATTCCAAAGACTCTATACCAAAGATATGCTGACCGGCTTGCACCTGTCTTAGCCTATCCAATTTACTGGACTTATTGGATTTTTCTACCCATCAGCTGGGTTTTGTCTTCATACACAGGCAAACTCTCTAAACTCGTAGGCCCAATTGAAGAGTTGATTACTGGAAAGAAGCAAAACACTCGAGAACAAATCCAAGCTCTTTTATCCTACACAAAAAAAGAAACTGACATTAAGTCCAGCACAAAAAAAATGATTAAAAGAATTTTTGATTTTAAAGACGCAGAAGCGAAACACGCGCTTATTCCACTTGTAAGAGTTGAAGCAATTGAAAATTCCTCAACCATAAAACAAGCCTTAGAAAAATTTGAGCGCCACCGTCACTCTCGGATGCCTGTTTATCAAGACCGAATTGATAACATTATTGGTATATTAGAAACCGCCGATTTATTTGGAGCCTCAGACCTCAATCAAGATATTACTCGCTTTATCACACCTGCCAGTTACGCAGCAGAGACTCAATCCCTCGATGATTTATTGATCGAAATGAGGCGAGAAGATAACGAAATGGTTGTAGTAGTCGATGAGCATGGAGGCGCTGTCGGAATTTTGACACTTGAGGATATCGTAGAAGAAATTGTCGGTGAAATTCGAGATGAATATGACTCAGAATCTACTTCGTTTCGTGAGCTAGAATCAGGAAAATGGGTCGTTCAAGCCAAAATGGAAGTCCAAGATATCAATGACAAACTCAAGATTGACTTACCACAAGGTGATTATGAAACTTTAAGCGGATTTCTATTGCTGCAGTTCGGTAGAATTCCAGAATCTCGAGATGAATTGTTTTTCAATACTTCCGCAGGGTCGTTTAAATTCACCATCAGAAATGCATCAGAAAAACATATCGAAACTGTACTCATTGAACGCATTGCCCAATTTTAATTCTCAGCTACAATAATAGAAGATGGCTAGGAAGGTCTTGATTGTAGATGATGTCGCTTTTGTCAGAAAAACTCTTTCTGACATTTTAACTGCAGCCAATTATCACGTCGTTGCTGAGGCAGAAGACGGCGGAAAAGCAATCGAACTCTATAATCTTCACAAACCGGACATTGTAACCATGGACGTTGTCATGCCCAACATGAGTGGCATTGAAGCCGCAAAAAGAATCATCAAAACCCATAAAGACGCCAAAATTATTATGATCTCAGCTATGGGGCAGGAAAATTTAGTGATGGAGTCCATCCATGTAGGAGCTAAGGATTACGTCCTTAAACCATTTTCAGCTGAAACGATTTTAAAAACAATCGAGCGTGCACTCTTAGAAGATACTTCACATGCTGGAAGATCTGCGCTCAGAGAGTCAAAATTGGGGTAAATCATGATTCCAAAATGGGCTGACGCACTTCCAGAAAGTTTCAAATTTTACCATCTAGGGGAAGTCAAACAAACTGAAGTCGACGGAATCCTAGAATTAGAGCAACAACATATTATTGCGTTTCGTTTTTATGGTGACACACAGGGGGTTATGTTACTCCTTTTTAAAGAGGGGTTAGATCAATCCTTATATACAGAAATGGGAAATATTATCGCCAGCCGATCTGCTCAAGCTCTAGAAGAAAAAAATGGCTTAGGAGTCATGATCACACCTCCTTATATACTAAAAAAATCTATCGCTGAGCGCCTCATTGAAAACTCAGATTATTGTATTCAAAGATCTTATCATCATAAAATCAACGGCGAGTCCATCCCTGTAGAAGTTCTCATTATTCCACATACTCACTCTGCGCTCTCTGAAGGTGGAGGACACGCATAAAAATGTTCCGACTCATAGGGTTCATCGTCAAAACGACACTCTTTGCCTTGATCGTTCTTATTTTAGGTCAACTTCTCAGTTGGAATGGAAAATCCGTCTCTGATCAAATCAAAACCCAACTTTCACAAGCAGAACATACGGAAGTTGTTCAAAATATTAAGGGTTGGACTCAAAAATTGACCCTTCCAAAAAACAAAACACGACTACGACAAGAAAGTATTTCAATTTCAGAAAGACAAAAGCTAAAGTCTTTGATTCGTGAACTCAACTCTAATTCAGAAGAGTAATCCCCTACGCTGGAAAATTTTCTGGCTTTTAACTGGCGTTCTTACATTTGCGCTTTTTTCTCATAGAGCCTGGTTTATTTCAGAATCAGACTTTGTTGCCTACTATAACGCGGGAAAGCGTGCACTACAGGGTGAAGCACTTTATGTTTTAGAACAAACACCATTCAAATACTTACCCTTTTCCGCTTATTTTTTTATTCCATTTAGTTTGATCTCATTCCAACTATCTAAGTATATATTTTTCCTTTTGAGTTATTTAGCAGGAATTTTTCTTTATAAAAAAATCATTGAAACCCATGGAAACTGGGTTGCATTTATTGTTTTTTGCTCGACTATAAGATTCCATAATTACGATTTTCTTAATTCTCAGGTTAACCATCTTCTGCTGTGGTGTCTGATGCAATACTTTTGGAATCGCAGCACCCGCCCACTTTTATCAAGCGTTTGTCTTGCCTTATTCTTCTCTTTCAAAGTCACACCTCTCATCATGTTACTCCCCTTATTTTTAATGAAAAAATCCAAAGAATTTGGGCAAATTCTCTTATTCTTTTCTATTTTCTGCCTTATTCCCGTTTTTCATTTCAAAGAAGGTTATTTAATTTATCTCCACTGGTACGAATTCATGAAATTAACCACTCCCATTTCATTTTCAAACTGGGAAATTCTACAATCCATTCCCGCAGGCATTGAATATTGGTTACATGGCTGGATGAATCCAGGTTTACTTTCGATGACTTTGCTCAGTATCCCACTTGGATTAATCACTTGGGGATCGATCTGCTCTATTTCTTACAGAAAAAAGTACCCGTTCTCACTTTTGTTATTAGAAAACTCTATTCTCTCTGCCTTTGTTATTCTTTCTGTTACACTTTCCCCCCTAGCCTGGAAACACAACTATCTACTCATTTGGCCAGGGGTGCTTTATCTTGCAGTCTTTTCAAAAAATCAGATGCTCATCTTACTGTTTTTATGCATGACAGCATTTCCAGCCATCATCAGCATATTTTCTCCCCAATACTCAGATAGAAGCTACCTTACTGTAATAGGTGCGTGTGTTCTTTTTGTGTCTTTAACTTTGCTTCCTTATCAAAAACTAAAATTAAAAGTACAAGTTTGGCTTTATCAAAAGACAGCTCTATCGGAGTTTTTATTTCTCTGTCTCCTCACTCAACCGCAAAGAGGAGATTTTTGGCAACCCATCACTGGGTCAGTAGAAAAAAATGAATCCCCATTAGAAGCTGCAAGTAGAGAAACCGTAGAAGAGACTGGAATCACTATCCTTCCTACTCAGATTCTGCCTGTCGATAGCGATTTCATTTACAAAAAAAATGGTTCTTTATTTTATGAATCTATATTTTCTGCACTGATTCAAAACACACCCCTCACAGCAATTCATTTGGATCCCGTTGAACATACTCAATTCACATGGCTGCCCTATTTCAAAGCCAGTCAGCTGATACAATTTGAGTCAAACAAAAAAGCTTTAAAAAAAATTTTCTCCTCTCTTCAAATCCATTGACAGAATAAGAATGTTTAGACATCATCTGGAAATATTTAAAAAACACAAATTGCCTCATCAATATAATATTAAGGAGAAAACCAAAGATGAATAAAGCAGAACTCATAGAAGCCGTTGCTAAAAATGCAAAAATGACAAAAGTTGATACTGAAGTGGTGATCAATTCAGCTTTAGATATGATTAAAAAATCTGTTAAAAAAGGCGATGATGTTACTTTAATCGGGTTTGGAACTTTTACGAAATCAAAAAGAAAAGCACGCGTAGGTCGTAATCCTCAAACAGGAAAAGAAATCAAAATTCCAGCGATGACTGTCCCAAAATTTAGACCTGGACGTGAATTCAAGGATCTCATTCGTTAATTCTTTTTTAATTAAAGACAATTAGAATAAAAAAAACCTGCTTAAGCAAAAACTTAAGCAGGTTTTTTTTTAAAAAGAAATCTATTACTTATTTCGCTGATAAAGCTTGGCCGGACTCTACATGTAAAGGAGCCGTATAGCTGCTCTCAAGTTTTTTAAGACGATTACACTGAGTTCCGCCTTCTGTTGCAATACGTATCCCTCTATGTTGCCCGAGCGTTTTCACTCCACCTTCAACATAAAGTTGTGTCTCTGCAGCAACATCTTCAGGATTAGCTTCATATGCAAAGCTCAATGTCACTCCATATTGAACTACCACTATCCCAATGATGAATGTCATCTTGATCCAATTCCACTTGTTCATAAACTGCAACCTCTCCGCAATCTCTTCTACAACTGTCGCTCCCATCTTAATGATGGGACCTACATCCTTACCGACTTACTTTGCAATGCTAGTGCCAGGTGCGGCAAATCTGACACATTTTTTAACTTATTGAATATAAAGGAAATTATAGAAAATCACCGCAAACTGGGGGTGTGGCAAATCTTACACAGTTAGGACAAGTGTTTAAGAATTAAACAGATTAGACACTACGTGCCTTGCGAAGGAGTTTTAGTCGTGGGACGTTTCATCTGATTGTAGGGGACTCAAAAGGGGGAACATCATTCATGAATCGCATCATCTTATTAGCTATGACGTTTATTTTACCATTAACCACTTTTGGAACCAGCTATGGAATGCCAAAACTAGGCTCTGATCCTAGATTTTTTTTCAACAAACCTTCTCTTTCTTCTGGCTCATCACAAACCATAGATCGATTTGAAAATGCATATGAGACTGTTCAATCACAGCCTGAAATTCAAAGAATTCTAAGAAACCCCTCACACACCCTAGCCGCAAAGAAAAAAATTCTGAACAACGGACTAGAAACCACGAAGTTTCAACACCTCTATAAGGGCATTGAGGTCGTGGGCTCGTTAGCTTCCAAGCACGTAGGCCCATCAGGAGTCAATGTCAGCAATCATATTTCAGAATTTGACATAGACACCCGCCCTTCTGTGAACACGGAGTCAGCGGTCTCCTTAGCCCGGTCCTATGTAAGCAGTGACGCTGTTATAGAAAAACCAGTTATAAAAATCTGGCCGAAATCAATTACCTCCTCTCTTACACCTGGCAGTGCACAGCTCATTTATCAAATTAGTATTGGGAGTAATCTAAGCGCTGAAGATCAAGATCTCATTATCGATGCTCATACAGGACAGCTCATCGGAGAAGTGCCGCATCAGATTGAAATTGCTCAAGTGAATATTCTTTCGACTACAGGAAACACCCTTACGCTTCCAGATCAGCTACCAGAAGATCCTAAAAAATGGCCGCAAGAATTAAAGCAAAAGGTCCGATCCTCCTGTCAATCGATTGATCAGGAAGGCCGACCTATTTTGATCTTTTTAGACAAATGTAAATCCGCTACAGAACAAAACGACGTGGTTATACAAAATGCGAAAAAAAATGCGTCACTCGTTTTAGATTATTATAGTAAAAATTTTCAAAGAAATAGTTTTGATAATCGCGGCTCAAACCTAAATAGCTTGGTTCACGTTGGCAATCGATTTTCCAACGCATTCTGGCACTCGCAACTCAACTTCATGGCTTACGGCGATGGAGATGGGAAAATTTACAACAACTTTACAGCAGCTTTAGATGTAGCAGGTCATGAAATGACCCATGGTATGATTGGAAACGAAACTGACGGCCCACAGCTGATCCCAATGGCAGAACCAGGCGCTCTCAATGAAGCCTATGCTGATTTTTTTGGAAAAATGGTTGAGAATGAAAACAATTGGGTGATAGGGCATACGATTACAGTTGATCCTTCAAAAAAAGCTGGCTTTAGAGATTTAGCTCACCCTGAGTCCATCAACGCCGTTCTTCCGCCACCTCAAAGAGGAGCCCCTCCAACCGTCATCCCCTATCCTTCACACATGCAAGAGATACTACCTGTAGACACAAAATGTACCCGAGATAACGATTTCTGCTGGGTACACATTAACGCCACAATTCCTGGACATGCATCTTATCTTGTCACTCAAGCGATAGGAAAAGAGAAAGCACAAAAACTTTATTATGCAACGCTCACTCATTATTTACGTGAAACTTCAACCATCCAGGAAGCAGCAGATGCAACTCTTCAAGCTTGTAGCCAGATGTACGATCAGAACATCTGCCAATCTGTTAAAACCGCTTTTGAGCAGGTGGGGTTGTAGCAGTAGTTACAGAAGGTGTTAAACAATAACCCTCTGTACGATTTGTAATTATATTGTGAACAACCCAAACAGCATTTGCGTCTTCTGGGCAATAAGACGGCAATCCATATTTTCTACGCGTCTGAGAATCAGAAAGTTGGCTAAGGATATTTTGATAGGCTTGTTGAGTCATGAGTACAAATTGTAAATTCTCCACCAACTCCCCGCCTTGACGGGTCACATGGTAAACAGCTCTGTAAACTCCATCGGGTGTGGATTGGACAATATTTGCCAGTACTGGAAACGCTCCCTCTTTCGTCCATTTAATATCTCTGTACTCAAACTCCTGCGAAGTGGGAGAAGTCGCTTTAGCTATTCTAACCTCATGAGTTTTTCCATCTTGAGAATGATACGACCAGACTTTTGTAAAGTTCTCCTCTGATCTCAAGCTGCTCAGACTCATTGAAATGAAAGCTAAAATAAAAATCATATATCACCCGCGAGAGTGCATAACATTACGCGTTAAAATATTCAAGAAATTTCACTGAATGCCTTGCACTTGGCCGTCAACGTTAGCGGGATTCACACCTAACCATCGTAATGATGTAGAGTGAACATCCATATGAGTAACTGGGTAGTGAAACCCTTTAAGAGTCACGGATGACCCTAATAAAGTCACTGAAAACGGAATCACCTCATCCTCATCATAAACAGTGCCGTGGTCACCCAGAAAAAATACAATTCGATGTCCGCCATGATCTGAAGTCACCATAATCAGCCACTCTTCTGGATTAGAATTCATACTTTCATTCACAGCATTTATTAAAACCCCTACCAACTCATCGGCAGCAGAAATAGCATTAAAGTAACTATTATTGCTATCAAACCCATGAGCATGCCCCTCAGCATCGATTTTATCAAACACTCCCATCACTAGATCTACCTGTGGATTTTTAATTTGTGTTGCCATCCACTGAGCCAATTTGGAGTCTCTTAAATAATCTTTATTATCCCCACCATATCGATAATCCAAATTACAAGATTGAGTAGACTCAGGCATCACCAAAGGTCCGTTTTTGCCATGTCCACACTCATAATCAGTTACACCAGAATGAACCTTGCCTTTATCACGGGAAGTCATAAATGAACCTACACCACCCGCAGCTGTTTTTAGGCCATGCGCTCGCGCAATTTTAAATAATGTCGGATATGTTTTGCTTGTTTCTGAAAACACAGTAAAAAAATCATGTCCATTATCTTTCACTTGATGCTTAACAGACTCAACACCCGTAATAACAGACGCCCAACCTGGGCCCGTTTTCCAAACATACTCACTCCCCCAGCGATGCCCTCGGTGTGCGCGCGCGCAAAGAGGATCGGTATCGCTTGTGCAAGTGGTATACTTTCCTTTTTCTAATAATGCCTTCAGGTGAGGCGCACGATTTTTTTGCCAAACCGCCTGATGAAACTGGTTCCCCGTAGTCCCATCTAGACCAATAATTAAAACTCTTCTTTTTTTCTGCAAAGGCACGGGAGCAACAGGGACGGAAGGAGATTTATCGTTTGTGCCGCCAGGAGGTACGGCTTGCGATTGCGTTGATGAACTTTCTACACTTTGGCAACTTCCTAGTGTCAGTAAAATAAGAAAACAAATGGGGAAAGCTTCCTTGCTTCTCATTGAAAAATATTAACTGAAACACAAAACAGTGTCGCTGGGTTTATTTTGCCTAACTAAAACCTAATTTAGTCTTTGGTTTTTATCTGCTAAATAACGGTTCCACTCATGGCGTCTCGCATACACACGGTGCCCTTCGTCAAAAGCACGTGACAACTTATGATTTGAAAACCAACTCTCCCCCGCTGTGGCGACTTGCAGCATTCTTACGCCTTTTTCATCTAATGAGAAAAACAAGTCGACGGGTATTGCTTTGGCCCTCATTAAGTCCTCTTTATTAATGATCTCAAATTTGGGCTCTGACTTTTCCTCAGTCAGCTCTCCCATAGAACTATTAATCCTGTTTTTTAATGCTAATCGAACTGTAGCTAAAAGATCTTTGGATCGAAATGGTTTCCTAACAACCAAGTAGGGCTCTAAGACTGGACCATAGCTGCTGATCGGCAACTCACCGAGCGCTGTAATATAGAGAATAGGCCCAGAGTATCCACTTTTCCTCAAGTTTAAGCCTAACTCAATCCCATCCATGCCCGGCAAAGATACATCAGAGATGACTGCTTCAGCATTTTTCCAAGCTTGCTCTTTGAGAAAAATATCAACATGCGTGTAAGGCTGCACCTGTAATCCATCCCGAGAAAGAAGCGTTGTCAAACTTTGACAAATCATTTCTTCATCCTCAATTAACACTACTTTGTAACCTTGTTGAGACATTATGCTGCTCCCTTCTTTGTGCTCGAAAACAGTCCTAAAAAAACCTCCAACATTTTTTGATCCAAAAAAGACCCCTTGATCTGTGTCAAAAACTTCAGTGCATCAACATGCGATCGTAAAACACCATGTGATGCAGAACCTGGCGATTTAATAACTAGTTCACAAAACTCATCAGCGATTGCCACCACCTTGGCCATTGGAAAAATTAATGCATCACTTAACCCTGCCGGAAAGCCGTTTCCAGTCGGGCTCTCATGATGTTGTGCAATAATCAATAATACTTCAGTGGTAATATCAGGGAACCCCTTTAACATATCGAGCGCAATCAAAGGATGCCTCTGATACTCTTTCAGCTCTTCGGCCGTATAATCTACATAAGGCTTTTGTGTCATCGAAAGCGGCATTGTTCTTAAACCCATGTCGTGGAATAAGGCTCCTACATAGATATTAAACAATGCATCTTGAGAATCCCAACCCAAGGCCTTTGCTAATAATGTGGAATAAATACTGACTCCCATAGAATGAGAAATCATCTGATCAGAAATTGAATTCAGTGACCCAATCAAATTTAATAATTCATCACTTTGAGCGAGAGTCTTAATGTTAAGTTCCATTAAATTTTTAACATGTTGAAAAAGGTGTTCATCTACTCCAAAAGAAAAAATCTGATGCAAAACAAATTCATTTGAGCGTCTAACAAAAGCAACTCTTTTCTCCCTGCTCACAACCTGTGATTGTGTTACCGCTTGAGCCAACTTAAGTTGCATGTCTACATACTTTTGATAATCCTCTAGTTTTAAATAAAGCGATGTTAGCCCTCTCTTTTTGTAAGCCAAAAGTCTACCTGGGGTTAGCTCTTCACCGGAATGAACTACTTTTAAAAACCTTCCACTTTCAAGGCGAACGAAAATATTAAAATTTCCAATTTTTCCAGAAATAAACTCATCAATTCCTAATTCTCTAAACTCTACCTCAGGAGCCTCAAACGCTTCCTGATCAGATTCATCAAATAGAATTGCTTTAAATAATTTCAACATGGATTCAGAGTTAAAAGGTTTTGCTAAAAAACCAGAAGCTCCGGTTTGAATCACAGACTCAGGTTGATGCTCATTTGCAAACCCTGTCATAATCACAAAAGGAACGCTCGAGTCTGTTTTTCTGATTTCCTCGAAAAACTGTAGCCCATTCATTTTAGGCATTTTAAAATCACTTAAAATAAGATCGAATTTTTTGAGCTTTAATAGTTGTAATCCTTGTGTCGGCTGATAAACAGTTTCAACATCATAACCAGATTTCATCAAAACCCTATGAACAACATTCGCATAGGCAGCATCATCATCAACTAATAAAATTTGTTTTTTCATTTTTTAAAACTATCTCACTAGGCAGCACCTTCGTGATTTGCTAGTGGTCTAGACAGTCCTTTCGACTCCAAAACCGCAGGTAAAATGATAATAAATTTAGCTCCACTTCCAGGTTGAGAATCTAAAATAAGTTCCCCATCATGTTCTTTAATGATCGAATAAGACAGAGAAAGTCCTAAGCCCATTCCTTGGCCGACATTTTTCGTAGTAAAAAATGGATCAAAAATCTTTTCACGATTTGCTTTCGGTATTCCAGGTCCAGTATCTTGAACAATGCAACGAACTTCGTTATTTAAAAAAGCTGTCTCAATAAAAATTTTACGAACTGGAGATTTTTCCATGGCATCGATAGCATTCGAAACTAAATTAATAATCACTTGTTCTACTTGATGAACATCAATAAGAACTCGCGGCAAACTCTCACAAAGATTGAGGCTAACTAAGATCCCTTTATCTCGAATCTTTTTTCCATAGATTTGTAAAACTTGATCAATCATTCGGTTTAAATCGGTTTCATGCAGTTCCTTAACTTTTGAACCTCCTGAAAAATGCCGCAAACTTGAGATAATTTTTTGCATTCGATCAACACAATTATCAATATTCGTTAAACTATCTCTCAACAAACCTTGAACTGTCATAGGCATTAAATCTTGCAATTCACCCTCTATAATCTCCGAATGTAAGCGAATAGCTGCTAATGGATTATTCAACTCGTGTGCAACACCCGCAACCAGCTGACCAATTGAAGCTAATTTAGCAGAATGCAATAACCCCCTTCTGAGAGACTTAAGGTGGGATACATCTTGAAATGCAATAACAACTTGATCCACTCCAAAATGTTGAATCAATACTCCTGTCAACATAACTGGGATTTGGCTTCCATCCTTCCTTCTAAATTCTGCCTCTGAAAGCATTGCCTTTCCTGATTTCTTTACTTCCTCTATAAATTTTTCACTATCCTCAAAATCACCTGACAACCAGACCTTTTCCAGTCCCTCGTCACATAACTCAGGGTTGGAATATCCCAAAAGCTCAGTAGCATATGGATTAGATCGAATTTTTTCAGGATGAAGAGGATTAATGATTAATACCCCATACATCCCCTCATTTACTACTCTCTCGATTAAACTTTCCACTTCATGCTGAGAGTCTTCTTGATCTTCAGCAAATAATCTATTTTGATTTAAATCGTTTCTTTGACTAAGGATGCCCCCATACCTCCAGCTCAAGTGCCGATTTAAGTAAACAATAATTCCGCCCGAAATAATCGAAACAAAAAGCATACCCAAACGAATAAAAATATCCTCAGTCCAACTCGTTGTACTTTTAAAAGCTAACCACTGAAAAGAGGCACATAAGCTCATCAATGAAAAATAATAAAAAAGACTAGGAGATAAAAACGCCCAAAGAAAAATGAGAAAAACCCAAATGACAAGATATGGAAAATGTAATCCTTTTCCTATTCCCTGTATGCCAAATACAAAAATCCAAGTAGAAAATCCAATCAAACAAATTTCATCGGCATACTTCATTACTTGGTTACGAATTTTTTTTGAAAATATTTTAAGTGTTGAAACGAAAAATAAAAGCAAGATGATCTCATTTGCTAAATTCATTTCAAAAATGTGACTTAAAAATGGATCATCTTTTCGGAGCAAATATGAAAAAAAAGGAAAAATAAAAAGCCCCGTAAGACAAAAAATTCTAAATCCAGCTATAGATTGATATCGCAGAGTAAGATTTTTTATTTCAAAGTATTTCATAATGAATAGACTTTATAATTTACTGCAAACTACTCGGAAAAAGTAAGTGTACTGTAAGTTAAAAGATTGTCAAAACAGGAATATGGAAAATTATTCTGAAAAGAATAATTAGTGCAGCTCGCCAGGATTGAATTTTTTAATAAATTCTACAATATTGCGCTCTAGATCTTCATCTGTTTCGAAAACATCATCGATATGTGAAGAACGCATGAAGTACTGAGCGATTTCGTTTGCTATAAACTTCAAAGGTTTTTGAAAAAACATCCCATTGAGTTCGTCGTCTCCAAACGTACTCCTCACAACTGCTTTTGCTGCTTTATATTGATCACTTTCAGCAAACTGTGAGTCGCGCAACGCGTCTACCTTCGCTCCAACTTTTGCCAGCGCTCGCTCACGCAAGTCCTCTTCAGTTAGAACCATCGATCCAATCAGACCAAAAACCTCGTCTTGCACAATTTGCCGTAGACGCGGAGCAAAGCTGATTGACTTTTGATTTTCTAGTCGTGTGATAATGCTTTTGCACAACAAACGGACGGTTTCACGCTGAGTTCCCATAGGTATTAGAACTTAGCTCATCTTGCTCCAAGTCTCAGCTTATTTTTTAGTTTCTTTGAAAAAATTTCTACTAAACCTTCCACTTCTCTTAGATTGAAAACTTTTGAGAACAAAATATACGCTACGCCCACCTCTGTGATGACCAACAAAACTCGTACACCTCTCTTAAGCACCTCATGACACTGAGCGTTTTTTAGTAACTCGGTTAACAAATAGTAATGAGTTACGTAGCCTATAGTGACAACTAAAAGCGAAACGAATAAGTACACTATAAAAGACTTCAAAAGTGGCAATACCTCCCACTCCTGACCCGACTTTCTAAGAAATAGTCTCAGGGAAATGAAAAGATACAAAAAATTTGAAACAGCCGCTAACGATGTACCCAAGGCAAGTCCTGCGTACCCCATCTGGCGCGCAAGAAATAAGTTACACACCAAAGTCAAAACAACTGAAAGCAAACTTGAAACAACAGGAGTTCGAGTATTTCCAACAGCATAAAAAACAGGGACTAAGAGCTTCACAAGAGAATAGGCTGTAAGCCCAATAGCATACATTGCCAATGCCCAAGCAGTCGCCTGAGTGTCTTTTTCAGTAAAATGGCCATACTGAAAAACAAGTTCAATGACTGCCCCCCCCAAAAACATCAGTCCTAACGATGCGGGAAGATTTAAAGCAAAAACCTGCTTCACACCTTGATTCAATGAGTCAACAACGCTTCGAACATCTCGATTAACCCACTGCTGTGCAATAAGTGGAAAAAATGCATTTGCTAATGAGACACCAAAAACTCCTATTGGAAACTGCATGAGCCGAAAAGCATAATTCAACCAAGACACCGCCCCTGTACCTTGGCTAGTCGCCAAAACTGTGTTGATTAAAATATTGATTTGCGTTGCTGCCAACCCCAGGGTAGCGGGCAACATCAAAAACAACATCCTCTTTAATGCAGGATCACGATACCAAGAAGGATCTGCTGCTTCACTTTTCTCCCAGCGATAGCCTGTCTTATAAAGCGAAGGCAATTGACAAACTGCTTGTATGAGCCCCCCAAAAACAACACCTATAGCCATTCCCTCAATCGGCTCCAGCGAAAAACCAAAGGGGCTCCCAAAATGGGAAATATAGTAAGCTAACCCACCACCAAAAATAATAGATGATAAATTAAACAATGCTGAAGAAAGAGCGGGAATAAAAAAAACCCGATTAGCATTCAATATCCCCATAAATGCCGCCGCTAAAGCTACTAATGGAAAAAATGGAAATAAGATTCGAATCATGCGAACCATCAACTCAAACTTCCCAGGAACTTCCTGATATGCCGGCGCATAAAGATGCCCTAATGATTCAGCAAAAAAAACTCCTAGCAAGGCTATTAAACTTACACTTAAGAATAAAACTCGAAATACTAACCCCGCCACTCTCCTAGCACGCCTCTCTCCTTCCTCTGAACGCGTACGAACATAAGTGGGTACCAGAGCCGTACTCATCGCTCCCTCTGCAAACAGATCTCTCAATAAATTTGGAATTCGGAATGCTACATTATAAGCATCCATCGCATGACTAGCGCCAAACATCACGGCGAACACTTGTTCACGAACCAGCCCCAAAACTCGGCTAATCAGTGTAGCAATCCCCATAATCCCTGCAGAACGCAATACAGTGGACATTAAGTTTTAAAAGTTTGTGCTAACCAACGATCAATACCCTCGTCCAGCTTTGATTTGAACGGAGCTGCAAACAAACTGAGTTGAGCGTCAATTTCAATCGCTCCCTCTAGACAAATTAAAGTAGCAGAAAACATAGAACTGTTTACTTTGATCTGTTTACTTTGAGATATAGGTTCAATCTTAAAATCCCCAATGGGTGTTTTTTTCAGAAATCGATCAATTTCTTTAGAAACCTTCTCAAAAAGCTCATCTTGAGTTTTGCCTGGTACGTCGACTTTTCTTTTATAACTAGGCATTACAGCTTGCTCCATTTTTCAATCAAATCCTTCACTGTAGCGTTTCCTGGATGCGCTACCTGCAGATCACTCAGAACAGATAAAGCTCGGGCCTTCTTTCCCGTTTGGAAGTAAGAATCCGCCAAGTTCAACCCAATAGATAAATCTCGCGGTGTAATCTTATATGCTCTCTCAAATAATGTAGCAGCTTCTTTATGCTTTTGAAGACCTGATTTAGCCACACCCCAGTTATACAAAACTGATGTATGGTCATAAAAATACTCTCCAAACTGAGAATAAACTTCATCCATTTTTGAGTAATTATGACTGCGATCGTAATAGAGACTTAAAATAAATGCAGCGCCATGATTCCCCGGGTCACGCTTAACATACGCCTCCAAGATCTGTTGAGCATCAATGAGTTTGCCTTGCTTATCAAGTTGATCGGCTTGAATGACCTCTGGAACATCTCCAAGATACTTCAACAACAATGCACCATCAGTTTTACCACAAGGAAAAATCAAATCAAATAATGAAGAGCCACAACCACTAGCTGTTTTTATCAGTGAAAAGCGAGCATCTAAGGAAGGGTTCCATGTGATGTAGAGCGTATTATTAACAGGATAATTCCTTATATCTTCGCCCGGATTTAAAGTCTTTCTAGTTTTAATCGATGCTGCAACATCTGTTTCCTTATAAGAATAAATTTTAAAATTTGGAGCAAAAAGAGCAATAGACTGAGGAAAATCCTTCCCTAAAGCTTCATAAAGATGACCCGTAGCTGTAATCACATGCCCCAAACTCATTCGTTGCTGATAGCTTCCATAAAGACTCCATCCCCCTTGAAAAACGCAAATTGAAAAAACCAATCCACGAATCCACACTTGAGATGAGAAAAATTTAATAACGTTTTGAAAAACAACTCCAGCAATCAGTATAAAGGGAACTAAAGGCAAAAAAACATACCTCATCTGATAACTGGGATGAATAATTGGTAGAATCGCACAGGCCAATAAATTCACTCCAAACCAGATAAGAAGAAATGAAAATCTATCTTTCAATAAAACCTGCTTTGCTTTCATTAAAAGTAGAATAGTAAAAATAGCAACAGCCGACATGGCAAGATAACCGAATGAAGAAAAAACTGAAGCAGGACCAAAAAGCATATCTAAAGTACGTGTCACGCTAAATGAGCTATAGGTAACACCCTGATACCCTGTAGAGCCTGGAATAAATGGAGGTAAATGTTTAAAAAAATCACTCGACCACGGCGCTGTAGCAAGAAAGGTTAAACCAAAAGGCATTAGATAGACTCTAAATTGCTCACGATGATTGAAATAGATATAAATAAGAAGAATCACTGGAAGCAAACGGACGTCAGATTTAATTTTAGCGCCAAAATAAACTAATAAAAAAAATGTAGTAAGAAATTTCTTCAAATCGTGCGGTATACCAGCAAATCCATGTTCATACACATCTGAACCCCAGCGGCTGCCATGTATCCATTGAAATGAATAAAGCAAACCCCCTACAGCAATGCATTGCGAATAAATGCTAAAGTCAGCATGCCACAATAGCGTGGTCACTGTGCTTGTGCTGAGTGCAAGTAAAGCCAAAACAACGTGTGATATTTTTTTGTCTACTTCCAAAAAACCCAACCATCGAAATAAAAGGGCACCTAAAATACCTAAGACACTGGATTTGACAAAAAAATAACCAGTTCCCCAGGTTCCTAAAAACAGATTTAGTATTTTATAAATAAAAACTTGTCCTGGTCGATCTGAATATCCCCAAGTCAACGGCTCCGATGTAATCGGGGAAAGAAGCCGAAATATAATGTTAAATAAACCCTCATCTGCCTGCTTCAGCCATTTGCCATAGTCATCATCCCAAAGAGGTAGTCCATGACTAAAGAAAAAAGCTATCGCGGCAATAAAAACTGCAACACGAATTTCTGCTGAACTTAAATAGGGAAATTTTGAAGTTGAACCTGAGTTCATAATCGCTTGCTCCTGAGTGTGAATAATATATTTAGGTTAAACGATTTAATCAGACATTAAAACCGTCAATTTTTTGCCGCCACCTCAATCTGCGCCAACTCTTGTCCTTTTTTTACAATCTCCCCCACCACTACTTTCCAGAAATGAATACGAACATCTAAAGGAAGAGCATGAGAAACAAGTTGATGCAATGACTCAATAACTAGAAATGGCTCATGAGCACCCACTGTTGCACCAGCCTGGTAAAGAATAGAATGCACCCTGCCATTTAATAAAGAGACCACTTTAGGACCTACATCTTTACTTTTCATTCTTCGCACAGAATAAAACCAATGGCCTAATCTCACCTCCCAACGATCATCATGAATTGGGAAAAAGCAGACTCTTTGAACTTCTTCTCCTAAGCGTAAAAACCCTGAAACACCTACTCTACCTTCATTTTCCAAAAACAGTGGAGGGTTTACCCATTCGACTTTTTCATTTAAATTTTTTACCCACTGATCACCCACTACCCATCGCTCCGATTTTTCACTCGAGCGACCTAGCTCGTTTTTAGCAACAAAGGCTAATGCCTCCATCCATTCTGAAGACAAGCGAACACGAGGTATAAATTCATCATCTAAAAATCCTGCATGAAATATACCTTCATGAACCCAAGGGTGCTTTAATATATCAAACAAATACCTTTCATTGGTCTGCAAGCTCCCCGCTATCCAAAGCTGATCTAACACCTGGACTGCTTTTTTTATAGCAGCCTTATAGCTTTCTGCTTGTACAAAAATCATTCCCAAATAGCCATCTTCAGAGGGAAAAAGCTGACACTCATCAGGATGATGAAATTCCAAAACGACCCCAGGTTGAGGCAACCGAAGTACCGGATCTTCTGCATAAAGATGAAGCCCAAGTCCGAAAAGAAAATCATCCTGCTGTTGCGTGGACAAACGATGCGTTTGAATTAACCCCATTGTTTCCAATTGAAGCGAAACTAATTGAATTTTTTTTAAACGCTCCAAAAAATAAAATGCTAAATTTATTTTGGCTTCAGCTTCTATTAGAAAAAATCTTGATCCATCAACCAAAAATTCAAACGAACCCACTCCGGAATACTGGTAATGATTCAAAAGAATTTTTATTGTTTGCTCAATTTTCAATCGAACATCAGAATCGACAACAAAAGCATTAAAAATCTCTATGAGCCTACGCCCATGAATTTGCAAAGAAATATCAATAAAAGGGAAAAAAAATAAATCTCCGTTAGACTGACGGCAAAAAGGGATACTCAAGTGTCTTGCGCCTTCAATGTGCTTTTCTACGAAAAAAATAACTTCGCCTAGGAGGTGTCTCATTTGATCAAGCCAAGTGGGCAACTCGGTTCTCAACATAGAAGCGTTATGTAAAACAAAGACACCTGCACTTCTTTCACACTTCACAGCTTTAAGTACTATGGGTAATTTTAATTTTTTTCTCAAAATTAATTTTTCAAGCTCAGCAAGACTGTGCAGAGGCTCATCACTTAATAACAAAGTCGAAACACCCAAATCTCTAGCTGAGATTAAAAAATTTAACCGATTAGAAAACTCATTAAGAATGCGAATAGGCGGACCTATGAATATTTTTCCGAGTTCACGAACAACAGCTGCAAGTTCCACCCGATCTGCCCAAACACTCGTCCCAGGATGGACCCAATCCACATTATACTGCGACAGAATCATTTTCATCTGCCTAACTGCATCTGGATGCGAAGGCAAAGGCAGTACATGTTCTGGCCTCAGAAACTCTACTGAAATTCCTTCATTTTTAAGCTGATTCCCGATTAAAGTCGCAGTTGTTCGTGTTCCTAGTACTAGGGCTTTAGCCAATGTGGCCATTATGGTATGTTACCTCATTACAATGCGAGTTCCAGTTGGTTTATCAGAAAATTTTAAAGAGTCTTTTCAAAAGCTTATCGGAGATTTCCTATTAGAAAAGAATTTCATTTCCCCAGATGAGGCGGAATTCTCAAGTCGCTACCTGAATCGGTCTTTAGTTCCACACATTAAAAAACTCTCAGATTTATTCAATAGAAAGTCTTCAAAAAACACCGGATTGAGTCCTTATTGGAAAAAAAGCGCAAATCCTGAAAATTTAAGGTTAGCTTACTTTTTATACTTTATGCCTCCCAACCTCTATCGAACAGCCTCTGTCTGGACAGAGCTCAGTAGATTGGGGTTCCGCTGGAACACCCAAACACCTCTTCACGCAATTGAATTGGGTTCTGGACCCGCATCTGGAGTCTGCGGAATCGCAGCAGGAGAAGCCTTCGCCCCTGCTGGATTACCTTCTCAAGCGACCTGGGCACTCATTGAAAGTGATCAAAAAATGCTCAACTTAGGCGCTGACTGGGCTAAATACTATTTCGATGTGATTGGGCATAAAAACTGGGAGGTGAAGACTTTCCCAAGAAAATTAAACTTATCTGATACTCATTCTTTACTTCCCCGTCAGGCACCACAGTTTAATCTTTGGATTCTAAGTTATTTTCTCAACGAGTTCGATGATGTTTCAATAGATTCTCTCTTAAGTACATGGAAAAACCATCTTGCAGAAGACGGCATTATCATTATTATAGAACCGGCCTTAAAAGATCAGTCTCGAAGACTATTAGAGTTGAGAAAAAAAATTTTAGAAAAAAACAAAAACCAATCCTCTCTTAGACTTAAAGTTTTACTTCCTTGCCTCGGAGAACAAAATTGCGGTGCATTTAATGACCCTAAAGATTGGTGTCACGAAGAAGTTCTATGGTGGCGACCGCCCTACCTCAAGGCACTAGATGAAATGGTAAAACTGGATCACAAGTCATTACCCTTCAGCTATCTCGTTTTAACCCGTAGCCAAAAGCCAATTGAAGAAATTCTGCCTGCTTTTAAAAACAGCACTTCTAAACAACGATCTCGCCTTGTAAGCCCTTCACATTGGGAAGGAAAGTCTTTAGAATTTTATGTCTGTAGCCAGGATGGAAAAATGAAAAAAAGATTCAAACCCGAAATCTATATTAAAAACGAAAAGCCTCTCGATCGAGGCTCTATTTTCTGTAAAGACCAAATACTTTAATGTCCTCTTTGCTTCTTTAAAAGCTCTTCAATCTCAGATTCTGAGGCTTTTTGTCTAGCCCCCCCTAATGTGTCCAAAGTATATTCTAATCTTCGAATCAGTATTTCACGTTCTTCATTTTTTTCTTCTTTATGATGCTTAAGAAGATACTGAACTGTAGTCAACGCATCCCAGAGTGTACCCACACATTTTCTAATTTCCGGACGACTATCAGAGACAGCACCTTTGATTGCAATCTCCTCAGCTAATCCTGCGATGTGAGCAATTTTTGGTAAATTTAGCTGTTGAGACGTTCCTCGAATGGCAAACATCCTTTCAGAAAAAACTGAAAACAGTCCTTTATTTGCTATCAAATTTTTTTCTATCATTGAAAGTGTATTTTCTGCTATTTCAGCAAAGCCACTCAATTCATCTAAAAAATTTTTGATATTTTTTTCTCGCGCTGTTGCTGTCACTACAGAACCCCCTTCTTCAGCAATACTCCATAAACCTTAATTTCAATCTGTTTAGCAGTCAGTGGTTTAACCAAATAATCATCCACGCCTTCCTTGATAGAACTCTTAACACTCTCAATAGTGCTATCCGCAGTGACCATAATAAAAGGAAGCATTGACTTACCGTTGCTACTACTTCGGACAAATCTCAAAACATCGAGACCATTAGTCGGCTCCATGTGTAAATCACATAAAACTAAATGACAGGCTTGAGCGTCTAAAATTTTCTTAGCTTCTTCACCATTTGAAGCAAATGTCACTTTTCTAAACCCAAAGGAAACAAGAAGTTCTTTAATTTGAACTCTCATCGTATTGACATCATCTACAACTAAAATTGAAATATCTTCCCGATTTAGCTTCATCTTTTTCTATTTTTCTTAACTAATGCCACCCAAACTACAAATGCAAGTTGCAGCAAAACATAACCACTCACCCAAACCATTCCACCTGATGAAAATCCGTAGGAGTGCAGCCCTACTCCTAGAATAAAATTCACGCCATACCAAGCCATCAAAACAGATAAGAAACTGATCACGCTCCATGCAGCATAACCAAATTGCCCTACCCAACCTGCATAACGCCCATGCAAAATTGCAACATAACAAAGTAATGCAATCAAGGCCCAAACCTCTTTTGGATCCCATCCCCAAAACCGCCCCCAAGAATAATCGGCCCAAATCCCACCTAAAATAGTTCCTGCAGCCAATAAAACTACGCCAAACTGCATCGAGCGGTAAGTGAGATGATTTAATGCAGCGACTTTTGTTTGAACATCTTTTGGATTTTTTAAAAATAAATATAATGTTGCGTTCCCAGTTCCTAATGTAAGCATCATCGCCGCATAGCCTAATGTGATCGTTAAAACATGAATAGTTAACCAATAGTTACTCCTCAGAACTGGAACCAATGGATTAATACTGGGATCAAGCATGGCTGGTGCTGCATCAGCAGCAATGAGTGCAACTGTAGATAACGCACAAGCTATTGCAAAAACGACAGCCTGCTTTTGCAAATAAAATAGAACTCCTCCAAATAAGATAACACCAAAACTTACCCAAATGACTGACTCATACATATTTGTAACAGGAGGACGCCCAGCAATGTAGCAACGAATAAGAATACCAAAAACATGCATTCCAAATGCAACCACACTAGCGAGAACAGCTGATTTTCTAAAAATATTTTTTTTGTTTAATCCAAAAATCCAAAGCAATGCTGCTATCAAGTAAAGTACCCAAGCATAAAAAAATGGTTGAGTTCTATTATAAAGTGATTCCGCCTCTAAAAGATGAGCATCTTTTTCGGTCCAATGAGAGATCTTTCCAGTTACCAACTCTCGTGCAGCATGAGCTGCTGCTATAAACTTAGACTCATTTCCTGCTTGATATGCAGAAATAATATCGATGTAAGCCTTTCTGACTAAATCTCCGTCTTTACTTGTACCCATCAAGCTATCCCATGGCTGAGCAGGGTCCTGCATAGGAATCACCTGGATTGCTCGACCACTCACAATCCCTTCAAAAAGACCTAATCTGGAGAAAAATTTTTCTTGTTCTTGTTTTCTAGGATCTACTCTCATTGCACCCTTCGGATCAGGAATATCTGAAGTTTGCCCTTGTGAGCGTACATACTGAGCAACCGTTGGATTAGAAAAAATTTCTTTAGGACTAAATCGCAAACGCTTTTCATCTAAGCTGAGTTGCCTACGCACATCCGGTCTAGAAATCTGCATAAAAGGCTGATCACTCCAAGCTGCAGGATAAACAATCCAAGAAAGTAGAAGATCAATTGGTTCCCAACCTTTATATTTTTTAGATCCAGTAAGATATAAGACAATCTCCCGAGCAAACGAATCGAAAGGCTTAATTCTTCCACCACTTTGCACTGGAATTAAACCCACCTCTTTAAATGACCAAGACTTGGGCGCAGGGTTGAGATATGCGGACGTTTGTCCAATTCGTGCGGGTTGATGAGGGTTGTCGTCAGCATATAAAAAGTTCGTACTCAAAAAAACTGCTGCAACTACTAAAATATTTTTTTTCATTTCCGCTTTCCTTTAATATATTTTCCAAATCCGTACTTCATCGCAAACAGCAAGATACTACCTAAAACAATCAAAACCGAACCCCAGTATTTCCAAGCCCTGCCTGGATCTTGATTCACAGAGAAAATTGAAGTCGTAGGTCTAGGTAACGCATCTTCATAGCTCGATTGATAAAATGTAATCCCCTTATACTCGAGAGGCTCGTTCATGCTGATAGTAATATTGCTTTGCACATTCTGTCCTTCTACTACAGAGACTTGTGAAGAATATGAAGAGGGGTTCCTTGTCCCATCATAGTGATCGATCTTGAATCGATCTAACCTAAGAGAAAATGGCAGGATTACTCGTTTTGGAAAGTATCCTACTTCTAGATTCTTTCCATGCATCACTAAGGTCGCCTTCTCTCCTAGACCTAGCCATATGTTTTGATCAGCTCCTCCACTTCCTGTGGTAAGAAATATCGCTGAAGGTGGTGCTAAATCGCCATATTGAACACGTGATGAGCGATATTTAGCTACAACTGTAGCGTTTTCTACCCATTTTTTAATTTTTACTTGAACCGCTCCCTTCCAACCTGGATTAATTTCAGCATTTTCAATTTTGTTTTTTTCAATCCTACCTTCTAAAATCTTATCTTCAGAAGAATAAGCTTTATATTTCAACGACCCATCTGATTGTGGAAATAAAACTAAAGTAGGTTGTCCAGACACTCGTGGAGGTTCGACTCCTAAGGCTAAAACAGCAGGTCCAGCCTGAATTACATTCCACGACTTCCCTCCAGACCACATCCAATAATTTTGAGAAATCTGCATGGGTCCGCCTGAAATATTAACCTCAACCGCCGGTTCTAGTTTTTTTCCGCTTTTAGGTTGTGCTGGAAATGAAATATCTACATCTGCATGAGTAATGAATTTCTCAACCTTAAGATCATAGGGAAGACCTAAGCTCTGCGCAGAAAATGGCTTCATTTGGACTGTGGGAGGGATCCACTCAATAGGAATCGTATGAACACTGCTATGGTCTGAAATCACCAACTGGTTTACGGAAACATCGACAGCACTCCCTAGCTCGCTCTCACTGATTCTCAAACTCCCATCGAGCCCGTACCTATCCGTTAACCAAGCGCCAAATAGTAAAATGATAATTCCCGCATGCGCTAACAAAAAAGGGATATGGCTTGACTTCCAAGGGTAGCGGCTCATTGCCACACAAAAAATCTCTAGACCGAGTAAAAATAAAAGCCCATGAAACCAAAACGAACGATAAACCCAGTACTGAGAAGTTGAAATATCATAAAGGGACTCCAGCACTGTCCCCGTTGCAATAGAAGCTGCAATAGCTAGAATAACAATTACAGCAAGCTTTAATGAACATAAAATTCTAAAGATGTATATGCACCCTTGCCAAATCCGTGGCACTGACTCTCCTGTCCTTTACAACTTTTGCATTGGCGGTAAATCCAGAGGAATTATCTTGCCCAAATCAGGAGGAGTATCCCCCGATGGAGACAACGCAATACCCGCCAACTTCATTACTTCTTTTTGAACATATCTTTCATGCGCTAAAAGCTCTGTTGGGATCTTATTCGTAGAAGCTCTTTCATCAAATACTCGATCATAAATTTTTTTTCTGAAAAACCCTGCGTGACGGCCCACAATAACTCGCGCAGACTTTCTTAGTTTACGAGCATAAAAAATACTTTGTCTCTGGCCAGGCCCTGTGAAGTCAATAATGAGGTCGACATGATCGGGCGAGGCAAACCCTATTGATTTTCCCAAGGTATTTCTAAAAAAAACAACACAATCTGGATAAGCATGAAGAATTTTCTGTTTCAAAGAATCCGTATCAAAAACCATTCCTCGAGCAGATAAAACTACTAAGACCGTTTTTACCCCAGCTACCTTATAAGTACGAACTTGTTCTGCTTCAGCCATAAGTTGCAAAAAATGGCCTGTTTCTGTATCGAATTTCTGATTTTGCATTTCACTCTGCATCATACAATGTTGACACTCCTGGATCAAGCCCAGTACTATACCCATAATATGACATCGCGCAAGAAAGATGCTGCGACAGACTACTCAACCCTTCGAGAAACTACAAAAAAGCTTCTTTCCAAAGAACTGGCCCCCCAATTGGAGACCTATGAGTCTAAGGGAGAATTTGCCAAGCCTGTGCTTTTACAACTCGGAAAACTAGGTTTGGCAGCGCCCATGCTTCCTGAACCCTACGGAATGAATGATCTGATCGCACAAGCCATAGTCTCAGAAGAGATGGGTTACATCTCTAGCGGCTTTGGACTGTCTGTTTTAGCAAGCATAGACCTTTTTGGTTACAACGTAGGAAAGCTGGGTACCGAAGAACAGAAAAAAAAATACCTCCCTGGAATTGTATCAGGAGAAAAAATCGGCTGCTGGGCGCTCACTGAACCTGAAGTAGGAAGCGATGCTGCATCCGTTCAAACTCAGTGTAGAAAAACAGGCAACGACTACATTATTAATGGCAGTAAAACTTTTATTACAAACGCACCTATTGCAGATTACTTCATCATTATAGCTCGTGAAGATCGAGAAAATCGTGCAGGAACTGCTTTTATCTTAGAGCGTGGGACACCAGGGCTTCGCACAGGAAAACCCTTCCACAAAATGGGGCACCTCAGCTCTCCTACAGGTGAGATTTTTTTGGAAAACGTTAAAGTCCCAGCAACGCAAGTTTTAGGCCGACCCAAAGAAGCTTTTAAAGGAATGAAACAATCTCTTGATGTAGAACGTGCGATCTTCAGTGCGCTAGCTATAGGCATGATTCAGTTCTGTTTAGAAACGATGGTCAGATACGGTTCTCAACGCAAACAATTTGGAGTTCCGATTTTAGAACACCAGATGCTGCAAGATAAAATCGCAGAAGTTTCTTCTAAACTCGAAGTCATCAGAACATACGAATATGACGTTTTAGAGAAACTTTCATCTGGTGCACAGATTAATAAAGAAGCAGCCATTTTAAAACTTCTAGCTTCTCAATGGGTTTTCGAGACTGCCAATCATGCTGTACAAACGCTTGGTGGCTATGGCTATATGCGCGAGTACCAGGTCGAGCGATGTCTGCGCGATGCAAAACTTTTTGAAATTGGTGGTGGAACGAGCGAGATTCAAAAGTTGATCATCGCAAAGCAAACAATTAAATCTATAATGGAAAAGTAGAACAAACGCTGAAATTCACACAAACAAAAATTTGCTCACAAAACTAACTTCATTTCCACTTTGCTAACAAACACTGATCCAACTCTTTTGTCTCGCACGACTTTGGAAAAAAACCATCACACCCTTTGCGTTGCGCTCGCTCACCATAGCTTTCAGACACCCCTGACATCATCATTACAGGTAAACGTGAATCTATTTTTTTTAATTGCTCTAAAACGGCAAATCCGTCCATCTCCGGCATAGAAACGTCAAGAACTACTGCATCAAATCGATGGTCTAAAAAAATTTTCAAAGCCTTTAGCCCACTGTCAACTGTTGTAACAATATAATCCATTCCGATAAAACGTCTTTGAAATGCTTTCCGAGCTAAAGGGTCATCATCTACATACAAGATTCGCTTAGGCAATTTTTGCACTGACGCAGACTTTCTTGTATCCATGAGATCTAACACCCTCACGTCAGAACGCTCTGATTCAAAATCAGCCAACAAAGCGTTATGAATATCATGCATCAATTGATTTTTTTTCATGTGTAAATATTTTGTCGGCAACTAAAACTCACCACTTAAAAAGTATTCACACCCTCCACAATTTTATCAAATTCATGAGACAATTAGATTTCACGGCATGGAGGCCTCTTGAGTTACCACCCAATAACATTACTCTGCTGGGAAGCAGCTTTCGCCATGGCATATGAAACGTGGCTCGGCTCTTCCTACCTCAGTGCCGTAGCAGGAAAATTGAAGCTGCCTTTTCACCTAGTTGTATTTCTAATGGCCCTTCCTTGGATAGGATCACTGGGGCAACTCATAGGACTGAAACTACTAAACAATATTTCATCTCTAAAAAAATACACTCTCACAATGGCACTCATCGCACGGGGAATTTGGACTCTGCCTTTAACTCTTGCTTACATTTGGGGAGAACAAGCAATCAAAACTTCAACTGCTTTTCCGTATGAACAGTGGTTTATTCTTATTATTTTTACAGCCACACTATCTTCTATCTTTGCTAGCACAAGCACTGTTGCCTGGATGTCATGGATGAGAAACTTAATCTCCACGCGATTTCAAGGAAGATTCTTAAGTATTAGACACCAATTCATCATGGGAACACTGATCATGACAAATCTATTGGCGTCGTTCATTATCGATTGGAAATATCAATCTCTGAATGCAGGCTTCCTCATGGTTGGATTTTTAGGCTTAATTGCTGGTCTCACTTCAACTTCTATTTTATTTCGAGTTCATGATTTGAAAAATTCAAATTGGAAACCTTCGACACAAACTCTCAGCATACGTTTGCTTTTCAAAAATAGAGGCTTTAACCGTGTTCTAATTTTTAGTTCAGCTTTTCATTGCGCGATTTTTACAGCAGCACCTTACTTTCCATATTATTTTACTCATGAACTCAACCTCTCCATGGGAACGGTAACATTCTGGATTGCACTTTCTAGCTTAGGTAATTTTTTAGCTGCTGGTTTCTGGGGAAAAAAAATTGACCGAGCACATTCACTCACTTCCATCATAAGGGGGTGCGCACTCAAGCTTTCGTTTTCTCCACTTCTTTATCTTATACTAGATGCACGAACTATTCTTTGGGTAGCACCGCTTGAATATTTTATGAATGGGATGGCTTGGTCTGGATTTATTTTGGCTCTAACTACAACACTTTTCCGTCATTGCCCTAAAAGCCATAGTCCTCAATATTTTTCACTCTATTCGGCATCCATTGGTCTTTCAAGTGCCATAGGGATTCTACTCGGCGGATCTCTAGTTCATCTTTTTCACGATTCATTTGGATTTTCTGCTCTCTGGATTACAGCAGGTGCTTTAAGATTTGGAACAGCAATTCTCTTGATTGGACTGCTGAAAAATCAAGATATCCGAATCCCAGCATTCTCTCGAGTTCGCAAACCCGCATGGCTGTCTACCCAACTCGCCAAACAAGCTAAAGCCTCATCCGTAGAAGAAAAAGACTCTGGAATTTCTGCTGCCCCCTGACAGAGATTGAAAATAGCATCTTGTGCGACCTTGAAAAAAAATTTTGCCGTCCATTGCTCTCCCAATAATTTTTCACCTTGAGAAAGCTTTGCTGCCACTCGCTCCAATGCTTCAGTCTGAGTTTCTTTTTGGTAATACTCAAACTCAATAGCCTTCTTCAGTGCATAAGTTGCTTGTAAAGCTTGATCCAATACTGCCGGGTCCATGGACCTAGACTGAAGAAGAATTTTCTCAGCGATCACTTCGATTTTGACTAATAATTCCATTTCGTTACCTTTTTAAACAAGTGTCTAGCACTCAGACAACCACGATAGGGGCGTGTCTGCCAAGACACTTGTAACTATTTGAAATTAAATGATAAACTATAAAACCAAAATCTCCCCTATGGCATATCTTGTGCAAAATAAACTATATGGAAAAATTGGTGTTATTTATCGCTTTGGGTTTTGCATCTCTCTTGGCACTCCCTCACCCAAGCTCCGCATTTATGCTCAACTACTCAGACGATGCTCCCATTGCTGCAGAATTCAAAGAAGACAACCATTTTTCAATTAAAGATATTTGGGATTTTTGGAAAAATGACCTGGCATTGCTTACATTATTTCAGTTTGAAAAAGATGACAGCAAAATGTTTATGAAAAAAGACCCTGAATTTACTGATCCAAAAAATAAAGACTTTATCAGCAGAATTAACTACGAAGCAATTTGGCCTATTGGAAAATTCTCATTTTTAGTAAAGAAAAAATCAGAAAGTATTTCTTGTCCAAACTCATCCACCCCAGGCAAACAACTAGAAATGAAAATCACTGAAGACTCGACTGAAAAAGTAAAAAATATCGCGAATTCATTCTTACTTAAAATATGCCCAACTCAAGATGCAAAAAATGGTTTAGCTATTAAAGCTTATCTAGAAATGGATTCAAAAGTAGAAGAAAAACCTGGCATATTTAGCGGTGGTACAGCGATTAACGGAATCAAAGATGAAATTGAAAAATCTATTAGAATTAAACTTCCTAAAAAGCTCCCAGAGTTCCGAGCTGGAAGTTTAATTGGTCTTAACAATGAAAAAATATTACCTCAGGTGGATAGCACAATGGAGGCACAATGTTTTTCGTGTGAACCATCTAGAGCAACGACTTCAAACACAAAAATTCTGGATGGCACCCCCGTCTCCTCAACGATCGATTTATTGGGCGCAAAACCCAAAAAAGCTCAGTAAACAGACATTCATTCTTGACTCCTGTTGCATCTCAGCTATACCTCTGCAAAAGAGGTAACAACTATGAAATTTTTCTTGGCAACAGTTTTATTAGCATACCAAACTCTAGCTTTAGCAGCAGACGAGAACAGTCTTCGCAATGAGGCTGAAGCAGGAATTATCATTTCATCTGGAAACTCTAAGTCCCAAACTTACAGTCTTCAAGACGTTACAACCTACAAGTGGCCATCTCAAGTTTTAACTTTTAACGGCAAATACTTACAAACCACATCTAACAACATCGAAAGTGCAAACTATTGGACACTCGGGGTGAGATTCGAGCAGGTTTTGTCAGATCGTTTCAATATTTATTTAGGGCAAAATATTGAAAGTAATATTTATGCAGGATTCATACAACGATACAACACAGACATCGGCGGTAAATACATGATCATCAAAGAAGAAGATCTTAACTGGTTCGCTGAAGCGGGTTATCGTTATGCGCTCACCAACCAGATTCCATCAGGAGCTCAATCTGGGGTTCACTTAATTCGTCTTTACACAGAAGTTAATAAGAGCTGGGATAAGACCGTTTCAACCAAACTTTGGGTTGAAGGCACGCCCAATATTACAAACTCAAACGGTTACAGAGTTTCGGGAGAAGCTTCAATGAGTGTTGTTCTAACCTCCGTATTTTCAGTTAAAACAGCTTATCTTGTGAAATACGACAATGCTCCTCCTCCAGGAATTGTATTAAACACTGATACGTTTTTCACCACTTCACTGGTTGCTAAATTTTAATAGGAGATACTCATGTTAAAAGAATTTAAAAATTTCGTCATCAGAGGAAATGTTTTCGATATGGCAGTGGGTATTATTATTGGAGCTGCATTCGGAAAAATTGTATCTTCATTTGTCTCTGATGTCATGATGCCTCCCATTGGGATGCTTGTAGGGAAAGTTGACTTTTCCAGCCTTTACATCAACCTCTCAAGCGAACATTATGCATCTTTAGCTGAGGCTAAAAAAGCTGGAGCTGCCACTCTGAATTATGGATTATTTCTCAATGCTACAATTGATTTTTTAATTGTCGCATTTGTTATTTTTCTAATGATTCAATTTCTTGAGAGACTGAAGAAAAAGGAAATTACAGCGGCAACGACGAAAGACTGCCCATTTTGCATGAACAGCATCCCACTGGCTGCTAAAAAATGCGGCCACTGCACCAGCAGTCTTGCTTAACTAGATGCAACTCAAGGTGGTTACATCTGAGAAAAAGATCCCACCTTCCTTTTATCAAGAGGCCATCTTAGACTCAGAACCCTGGAAAACTCTTTTTTCAGGTAAAAGAAAATCCGTTTATAGACTCAAACCAGGAGAAAAGCTTTTTCTTGCAAAAGTGAAGCAAAAAACAGCAGGACTCTTAGTTTGGCATCCTAATTTTTTAGGCGGAAGTTATCTTAAACTTCTGTCTGTTCACCCTAAATATAGAAACAAAAAAATTGGGCAGAAACTAATGACACAGTTTGAAAAAGCTGCATACCAAGAATGCCAAAGTATTTTTCTTTGCGTATCTAGCTTTAATAAATCTGCTCAAAAATTTTACGCTAAAATGGGATATCAAAAAATAGGTGTGCTTAAACAACTGATCCATCCCAAATATGATGAAATTTTAATGAGAAAGATTAAAAGCTAGTTTCTATTTCTCATTCTCTGCAATTAAAATTGTCCACATATCCAGAATATTAATGGGAATCTTATTACTAACTTTCAAACCTGTATCCCTCAAAAAATCATCCAAAGAAAAGTTCGGTCTAAAACCTAAAAGTTTAGATAAGGGTCCTAAAAGTCCTATTAACTTTCCACTTAATCTTTCGGGTCGGTAAAAGTGATTGATAATAACCATGCGCCCACCCGGCTTACAAACTCTTCTCATCTCTTCTACTAATTTTTCAGGATGAGGAACAACCGATGCTACATACATAGCCACTACCGAATCAAAAAAATTATCTTCGAAAGTCATGTTTTCAGCATCCATAACTAACAGCTCTTTCACATTTTCTAGATTTTCTTCTTCTTTCAACTCTTGAGCTTGCTTCAACATTTCTTTAGAGATATCGATTCCATAAATCTCTACATTCTTCGGATACAATGGGAGTGAAAGCCCTGTTCCCACTCCGACCTCTAAAATTTTATTTCCTGGAGTCAGATCCACCAGCTCCATCGCTGTTTCACGTCCCGGATGAAAAACCCACCCGAAGTAAAAGTTGTAAACCTTTGCCTGTCTTCGATAGGCCTTTTGAATGGAAACAAGATCCATGGTGCATCTCCTATTGAAGCCAAATATTGCAGACATTATTTAGAATCACAATCGAATTGTATAAAATTAATCGGGTATTAAATCAGAAATTACTCACTTCAATTCATGTTTCTATTTTGACTACATAAACCCATTTCAAAATTTGATAACCCAGCGCGTCTCTGATATGACGCGATCAGTAATTGTTTCGAATTTTTCACAAACCAGAGGGGTATATTAACTATGAAAAAAATCAGTCTGTATTCAATGATCGCTTTAATTCTTTTCTCAGTACTTCCTATGCAAAATCTTTTTGCAGAAGAAGCTATCAACTGGGAGCACCGTAAAGAGCTTTTCTGGAAAGGAACCATCACCGATTCTGGAGGCAAAGTTTGGGATGTCATTTTTATCCCTGGGTTTGACACTGTCTCTAACGATGCTGGCAGCCAATGGGTTAGGGCGGGTAAAACCGTAGGAGAATTAGGCGAAGGAAGATTCTGGGATAAACGTTATGAGAATTTCAAAAATGGAATGAAATTCGCTAGAGAGTCGTTTACTGATTACTGGTACGACGGAATCAAAAATGATTTTAGTGACACTGTCAGAGAAAATGAAACTATTAAGCCAGGAGAGTTTGGTAGTGTTTTCATGCCGTTTGTGAACTGGATGATTTTTAGTGCTGAAACGGTGGGTAGAACCATTACAGCACCCATTGGAGCCACCGGCGGAGTTCTTTACAGTATCCTTTGGCCAACAGGTTATATTATTGAACGCCCGATCGAAGCTGGGTTAAGAGCGATCGGTGGTGGAACTGTTGTTCCTGGGGTTCTTTATGTTTGGAACGGCTTTGCTTGGGTAGGAACTACAGCCACTACAGCAGCTTCCAATGTTCCAACCAAAAATTCATTTTTTGTTCACCTACAATACGGCGGACATAAGAAAAGCGGTGAGTTCGTAATCGATAAACAAGGATTTGAAAACATTATCCACGCTAGTGCTAAACAAGTCATCACTCAAGAACAGGTAGCTGTTATCGATAAAAAAATTGCTGCTATTGGTGACGAAATCAAAAAAGTTACAGCCCCCTATTATGAAAAGCAACGCGAGTTACAAAAACAAGAATACTCTCTTGAAGAAACTCTACGAGCTGATGCAACTCAAAAGCTCTTAAATGAAGCGATCAGTAAAGCATACAACAGCGAAAAAACCACCCTTACTCCTGATACTAGGAACATGTACATGGATCAGACACAGCTCAAAGGTTTGATCATAGCTTATTTGAAAAACCTTGGAGTCACGTCATCCTCTAACGAAATGGTGGAAAGCATCGTTAATCAAATTAACGACACTCTGGAAAAAATGGGTGCAGAAATGGGGAAAAAGGCTATTGAGCAACAAAATGTAACAATGCCTTGATTTTGCTAATGACATTCAACGGAATGGGGAAAAGGTAAGTTCATTTTACTTTTTCCCCATTTTTATTTTAAACTTAGCTTCTTTAGGACTGGAGCTTTTGAATACAGCTTACCAACTCAATTGAATGGGTTTTAGCCTAAAAAAATTCTATAGCCGTGAGCATCTTCCCGCTTAGCAGTTAAATCCATATCTAACTTGAATCCCGCTCCTTCAAGAACCTTAATCGAAGGAATGTTCGCCTTTTTCACGTACGCCCATAGAGAAGAAAATCCAGCCCGTTTCGCTTGGAAGCACAGAGTTTGAGTCACCAAAGTCATAACGCCTGGGTGCTTATTGCTCTCCCAATAACCAATTTCACCTTCTAGAGATTTAATACCGATTGTTCCAACAATTTTTCCGTCATGAAGAATTAGCCAGTCGAAACGGCTACCTTTAACCCAACCTTCCGATATGAGCTTAGTAAACGTACGAGCATTATCTGACGAATATCTTTTACCTTTGAATATAGCCGCAAAAACATTGTCGTAAATTTCTGGCTCATCACATACTTTAGCAATCTGACTGACTGCAGTTTCTCCAAGTGAAATACTGTCGGCACGGACCATCGAATACATCTTGCCGGTTTTGCGGCTCTTAATCTGAATTGCTGACTTAGGAAAAGTGAAGGTCATGCCACAATATTATTTGTGACTCTTTCATTTTTCAACGATCTAAAAAGTAATGCTTTTATATTGCTGCTTGCTCAGTTTTTCGGCTTTTGGTGCGCCCACTAGGACTTGAACCTAGGACCAACGGATTATGAGTCCGCTGCTCTAACCAGCTGAGCTATGGGCGCCAGTATTATCCTGTTAATAAGCTATAGGCCATACATGTAACTTGTGAAAAGAAAATTTGGAAGTAGACTTTAAGTAAGTGACGCTCAAATCGACTCTTAAACCCGTTCGTTGGTATTATGCCTTACTTTTAGCTATCATATGCTTGATCGCCTATGACCCAACGCGATGGGAGAACTCCGGTGGCGACACCATTTCAGCCCGCTATTGGCCAGTATCTATCTTAAAATATGGAACCTGGAAGCTAGACCCTTTCCAAAAGGACCTAGAAGGCGTCATCTATACCGCTATTTATACGAACAATGCAAAAACACTCTACCCTCGTAATGGGTGGGGAGTCGCCCTTTTTACAGTGCCGTTTTATGCAGTTGCAGATGTTTTGAACTTAGGCGGATCAGAATGGACTCATGATCGAATTAGCCAAGTCAGTCGATGGAATGCAATTTTTATTTCCATAGCTTCTGTTCTTTTACTTTTTTTCTTTTTAAGTCAGATTTTTTCAACTCATACAGCCTTTGCTTCAAGTCTTCTTTTTGCTTTAGGAACCTGGAACTGGAGTCTAGCCCCCCAAGGGCTCTACTCTCAAACAATGATCATCTTCTGCCACATCCTCAATCTCTTTCTTCTGTGGAAATTCACACAACAAAAAACTCAAAAACCAGAGTTCCCCATTGCTATCGGGATCACGCACGCGTTGATCTGGAGCATTCGCCCCCAAGACTTCCTTCTGGTACTACCTTCAGTCATTGTTCTAAAAAATATGAAAAATATTCTTTACTACCTTCTCTCTTTTACTCTCATTCTCGCTCCACTCATTTTTGCATATAAAATGGTTTACGGGTTTACTCTCGGTGCTTACGGAGTGATCGCAAGCCTGCCTGGAGTAGAAACCTGGAGAGCCAATGGATTTGCAGGGCTAATGGGACTTCTTTTCTCTCCCAATCGCGGTGCAATTGTTTTCTTCCCACTTTTCCTTTGGTTCCCATATTATTGGTGGAAATTTTTGAAAACCGACACTCAAATTTTTTCAAAAAATTTTCAAACTGCAATTGCTTTAGGAATTTTACTTTATATCACTAGTCTTTCATTCCTCATTTACTGGCACGGAGGTTGGTCCTACGGAGGCCGTTATCTATACAATATACTTCCTTATGTTTGGATACCGATTACGTTCATGGTGAACGACTTCATTTCATGGATTAATTCGAAAAAAACTACTCTCTCTAAATGGGTTCTCATTCTGAGTATTTTCTGCGGACTCGAATCTGTTTTCATCCACGGGCTTGGTCATTACAATTTTGACCTCTATGTCTGGAACTTCATCATCCGCGATGTAAATGATCGCACCGTTTGGGACTTCGACGAGTTGTTAATTAAACACACCTGGGATGCTGGCTCAAACGCACATCGTTGGGATCATAAAACTGCATTACAAAGGCTACATGAATACGGTTTTTAACTACCCGTTTTGACATTTACACCCCCAACAAAATATGAAAATATCCTCTCTATATGTGCGCCAAGCAAAGTTCACAGAGTCTTG
>FRDC01002732.1_pt1 | contig 147445 bp, 142 predicted proteins | sample 1106171 | NCBI WGS metagenome assembly FRDC01 (sample SAMEA3930566, study PRJEB13176) | freshwater metagenome | biome: Drinking water system; feature: drinking water; material: water | place: Singapore | collected 2014-12-20 | reverse complement strand
ATGACGATCAGGTCTATGTCGATGACCGCACCATTGACAGCCACATCAAGCGCCTGCGCAAGAAATTCAAGGTGGCGGACGATGATTTCGACATGATCGAGACGCTCTACGGCGTCGGCTACCGCTTCAAGGAAATCTAGGCTCGGGCCCCCGGGGCCGTCGTCACCGGCGCCTGTATGATTGCATCAAGGCACACGCCGGCGGTATCGTCCGGCGAGGAGGCCCGGCAGCGATGTGGCGCGATGCATGCAACAGGAACCCGCGACACGTCTGCGCTATCGCCCGTGCGGGCGATCAGCGAGCGGGCAGACGGTGATGGCAATTCAGACGAGCACGCCACGGCGGCGATGGCTGCACATGGCACGCCTGACATTGGCGCGCGCTTTGCCGGCTCATCTGCCGTTTTTCCGCGCCGTGCTGCTGCGCCTGCGACGAGGCAGGCGTGCCATCGTCGACTATTTCTTTTCATCGCTCAGCCGGCGCATCGTCATCTTGAACCTGGCCGGGCTCGCCGCACTTCTCTTCGGCATCCTTTATCTGAACCAGTTTCGTGCCGGGCTCATCGACGCCCGGGTGCAAAGCCTGCTGACGCAGGGAGAGATCATCGCAGCAGCGATTGCTGGCAACGCGACGGTCGATGACGGGGCGATTGCGCTTAATCCCGGCGCGCTGGTTGGCGGCGACGGCGAGGATAGTCCAGGGGACGGCGAGCGCTTGTCGTTTGGCATCAATCCCGAACAGGTGGCGCCGCTGCTGCGCCGCCTCATCGCGCCAGCGAAATTGCGCGCCAGGGTCTACGATAATGACGGGGCGCTCGTCGTTGATTCGAGTTTCCTGTTCACGCGCGGCGAAGCGATCCGCCCTGATGCCCTGCGCCCCGGCGTCAAGCCAGGCCTGCTTGATCAGGCGTGGCGGTCGTTGCGCGCTGTTTTCGCACGTGACGATCTGCCGCGCTATCGCGAGCTCGGCGCCACTGAGGGCAGAGGATATCCGGAAGTGGTGCTGGCGCTCGCCGGTCGCTCGGCACCGGTGGTGCGCGTCAACGAGCGCGGCGAACTGATCGTCTCGGTTGCCGTTCCCGTGCAGAAGGCACGCAGTGCGATTGGCGCCCTGCTGCTGTCGACGCAAGGGGGGGATATCGATNNCCATCATTGATGCCGAACGGCTGGCAATCCTGCGCGTGTTTGCGGTCGCGTGCGCTGTCATGCTGGTGCTGTCGCTGCTGCTGTCGGGGTCGATTGCCGGGCCGGTCCGCCGGCTGGCGGAGGCGGCTGAAAAANNTGCGCGGCCTGTCGAGGGCGCGCGCCGAGATTCCCGATTTCACGGACCGTCAGGACGAGATCGGCCATCTTTCCGGCGCGCTGCGCGACATGACAGCCGCACTCTACGGGCGCATCGAGGCCATCGAGCGCTTTGCAGCCGATGTTGCCCATGAATTGAAAAACCCGCTGACCTCGCTGCGCAGCGCGGTTGAAACCATGCCTCTGGCGCGCACAGATGATCAGCGCCGCCGCCTGCTTCACGTCATCAATCACGATGTGCGCCGTCTCGACCGCCTCATCACCGATATCGCGGATGCCTCGCGGCTTGATGCTGAACTGCAGCGCGAACAGCGCGAGGCGATTGATGTCGGTGGCATCCTGATCGGCATTTGCAGCCATTATAACGACACAGCGCAAACCGATGGGCCGAGCATCCGGCTCACCCTGGAGCGCCATGCCCTGGGAGCCAGAACGTTCATGACCAGCGGCCATGGCGGCAGGCTGGCGCGTGTCTTCACCAATCTGATCGACAATGCGCGCTCCTTTTCTCATCAGGGTGGCGAGATCCGGGTCTCCGCCAAGCGCGAGGGCGGCGTCATCGAGATCACGGTGGATGACGATGGGCCAGGGATTGCGGCTGAACCGATCGAGCGTGTTTTCGAGCGCTTTTATACCGACCGCCCGGAAAGTGCCTTCGGCAATAATTCCGGCCTTGGCCTGTCGATCACCAAACAGATCGTTGAGGCCCATCGCGGGCGGATCATCGCCAGCAATCGCACGGTCAGTGATGGGGACGGCCTGCCGCAGGTTGCGGGCGCGCGTTTCGTCGTTCGTTTGCCGGCCAGCTGACGATGGTGCGTCTGCATGCAACGACGGTGCTGGTTGGACCTGGCGCTCTCTTGATCAGAGGTCCCTCGGGCAGCGGGAAATCCGCGCTGGCGTGGAGCCTGATGACCAGGCCGCCCCTGCGTCCGCATGGCGGGCAGACACTCGTGCGGCTGGTGGCCGATGACCAGACCATCGTCAGGCAGGAAGGCGGCCGCCTGATTGCCTCGCCCTCGCCCCCGCTGGAAGGCCTCATCGAAGTGCGGGGACAGGGTATTTTCCGGGTCGCCCATGAGCCACACGCAGTTGTGAAGGCGGTGATCGAGCTTGGCTCATCGTTGCGTTTACCTGATGAATACCAAGATCATGTCATGATCGAGAACGTTGCACTTCAATGCGTTCATGTCGCGTCCAGGGCCTCTGACCCGGCCTCCCTCGTGCTGGCGGTGCTGGGTCTGTCGGGAACGAGACTTGATCTTGACTGTTTGTAAGCGTGCTGGATAACTTGCGTTGCACTGCAAAAAAGCCCATGTAACTCGCCCGGCCGGTCTGCGGTTGCGGTTGAGTGGCACTCACAGTTAGAGCGAGTCGATGATCGGCCTGGTTCTGGTTACTCACGGGCGGCTTGCCGAAGAATTTCGGTCAGCTCTTGAGCATGTGGTTGGTCCGCAAAAACAAGTTGCGACCATCTGTATCGGCCCCAATGATGACATGGAGCGCCGGCGGCGCGACATTCTCGACGCGTCGATGGGCGTCGACAGTGGCGATGGTGTGGTCATTTTGACCGATCTTTTCGGCGGTACCCCGTCCAATCTTGCCATATCGGTGATGGATGAAGGCGCCTACGAGGTCATTGCCGGCGTCAATCTGCCGATGTTGGTGAAACTGGCCAAAACGCGCCATGACGGGCGGCTGCGTGATGTTGTTGCCTGCGCGGAGGAAGCGGGGCGCAAATACATCCGCTCCGCAAGCCGGGTGCTGGCGGGTAATTAAACACCACCCAACACCTTGCATTCACACTTGATTTCAAGCAGTTTGGCACCCCTTTGTGCAGGTGCCCTGATGCCGGCTGATTTCCCTGACAGCGCGTTGATGCGCGAGCTTCCTATCCTCAACAAGCGCGGTCTCCATGCCCGCGCTTCCGCCAAGCTCGTGCAGCTGGTTGAAGGATTTTCCTCACAAGTCTGGGTCAGTCGTGCGGGCGAAACAGTGGGCGGCACGTCCATCATGGGGCTCATGATGCTGGCGGCAGCGCCGGGGACCACCGTTACCGTCCATTGTGACGGGGCGGATGCGGCAGCCGCGCTTGAGGCTATTTCAGCGCTTATTCTCAATCGCTTCGGCGAAGAGGAATAACCCGCCGGCAAACGCACGGCTGTTCAATATATAAAAATATCTTTATTTCCTATTGCGAACGACGACAAGGCCGGTTATAGGCTCGCACGGACACTAACAACGCCAATTTGTCACGGGAGCTTTCGGCATGGCCGCTCAGGATTACATCGTCAAGGATATCAGCCTCGCGGAATTTGGCCGCAAGGAAATCGCCATTGCTGAGACCGAAATGCCCGGGCTGATGGCGACGCGCGAGGAATACGGTGCAAAAAAGCCGCTCAAGGGCGCGCGCATCGCCGGCTCGCTGCACATGACGATCCAGACGGCGGTTCTTATCGAAACGCTGAAAGTGCTGGGCGCTGATGTCCGCTGGGTGTCGTGCAACATTTATTCCACGCAGGACCACGCAGCTGCCGCAATTGCGGCCGGCGGCACGCCTGTCTTTGCCTACAAGGGCGAAACGCTGGTTGAATACTGGGATTACACGGCCAAGCTTTTTGACTGGCATGGCGGCGGCATGCCCAACATGATCCTTGATGATGGCGGCGATGCCACCATGTTCGTTCATCTTGGCCTGCGGGCGGAAAATGGCGATACTGCCTTCCTCGACAAGCCGGGAACGGAAGAAGAAGAAATCTTCTTTGCGCTGCTGAAGAAGAAACTCATCGAAAAGCCCAAGGGCTGGTTCGCCGAGCTTGCAGCCTCGATCCGCGGCGTCTCGGAAGAAACAACCACGGGCGTCAACCGCCTCTATCAGCTCGCCAGCGCCGGCAAGCTGCTGTTCCCGGCGATCAACGTCAATGACAGCGTCACAAAGTCGAAATTCGACAATCTCTATGGTTGCCGCGAATCGCTTGTTGACGCGATCCGCCGTGGCACTGACGTGATGATGGCTGGCAAGGTCGCCTTCGTTGCCGGCTTCGGCGATGTGGGCAAGGGCTCGGCCGCCTCTCTGCGCCAGGCTGGTTGCCGCGTCATGGTGTCGGAAGTCGATCCGATCTGCGCCTTGCAGGCGGCGATGGAAGGTTATGAAGTGGTGACGATGGAAGATGCAGCGCCGCGCGCCGACATTTTCGTGACCGCCACCGGCAACAAGGACATCATCACGATCGAGCATATGCGGGCGATGAAGGACCGGGCGATTGTCTGCAATATCGGCCATTTCGACAACGAGATTCAGGTTTCTTCGCTCAAGAACTTCAAATGGAACAACATCAAGCCGCAGGTTGACGAGATCGAACTGGCCTCCGGTCGTCGTATCATCCTGCTGTCCGAGGGGCGCCTGGTGAATCTCGGCAATGCCATGGGCCACCCCTCCTTCGTCATGTCGGCGTCGTTCACCAACCAGACGATTGCCCAGATCGAGTTGTGGACCAACCCCGGCCAGTACGACAAGAAGGTCTACACCTTGCCCAAGCGCCTTGATGAGAAGGTCGCCATGCTGCATCTGGAAAAGATCGGCGTGAAGCTCACCACTCTGCGCGCTGATCAGGCCTCCTACATCGGCGTTGGCCAGCAAGGCCCGTTCAAGCCGGATCATTATCGCTACTAAGCGACAGGGCTCACCGACCTTTTTCAGGCCCCGCTTCGGCGGGGCCTTTTGTTTTGACGCACAAATTTCTCGACTTTGATGTGAACAAGATGCGTTCCCGTTTCGGACTCGTAGGCGCGGATGCTCAAATCAGGCATGTTCGACGCGATTCGCTTTTGCGACGGGCCGCGATCAATCACCGGGCTCCCCGCCATGCACAACGCGCGATCAGGGTCGAGCAGATGAGTATTTGCGACAATTTCAAGAGGACAGGTTCTGCCATCACAAGGCTGAGCGTTCTTCTTCCTGTGTCGCTTTTGCTCGGCGCATCAGCGCCTTCCCTATCGCTTGGCCATCCCACTGTGATCACTGCGGTCATTGCCGCTATCCTCTTTGTTTTGCTGTTTTTTGCCGGCCTCTTCACCTGGCGGGGGCACAACCGGCTTACCGGCGCGGACAGCGATCTCCTCCTTCAGCAATCGCGCCAGGCGCAACGCCTCGCGGTGGTCGAGACGGTGATTGGCCAGGACGCCCTGGTGATGGCGGTGTGGGATGAACCGGGAGGCCTGCCGCAATACCTGCGCAACACACTCACGATGAGCGAGACGATCCCCTCGCGCGCCGGCCCGTTCATGATGTTTGACACATGGCTTGACGGGCCGAGCGCGGAGAAGCTGACGGCACATCTCGCGCAGCTGTGGAAGCGCGGTGCCACGTTCAGCGAGACGGTGACCACAAGCAAAGGGGAACGGCTGAACGCGCAGGGGCTTTACACCAGTCACAATGCGATCCTGGTCCTGCGCGCCGTGCCGGTGGCTGAACGCGCCCTGCCATCATCCGACGAAGCGGCGAAAAAGCTGCTCGCTGACCTGCCCCATCCGGCCTGGATCCAGGATGTCAGCGGAGCCATTGTGTGGCGCAATGCAGCCAGCGCAGCCGCACCGCCTTTTCCAAGCGGCACAGATGGGTGGGCGAATATTGGTCCTGAACAGCGCGCAGCCGCGCAGGAGGCATGGCGCGCCGGCAAGCCCTGGCATCAGCGCATCGTGCTGGAGGGCGGCTCCAGCAAGCGCGGCTATGACATATCGCTGCTGCCAATGGGCGGATCAGTTGCAGCGCTCGCCTTCGACATTTCCGACTTTGAAACAGTGCGCGGCGAAATGTCGGCACTGCTGTCGGCGCAGCAGAACGCCTTCAAACATTTGCGCACGGGGATTGCCGTTTTTGGCGCCGATCAGCGGCTGCGTTATGCCAATCCGGCATGGCGTGAATTGTGGGACATCAATGACGCGTTCATTGCGGATAATCCCGAGGACGAAGCTATCCTCGATCATTTGCGGGCGCTGCGCCTTCTGCCCGATGAGCGCGATTTCAATGGCTGGAAAAAGCGCTATCTGACGCGCTCGCGGGAAGGCGCGGTCGACGAGACCTGGTACTTGCCACAAGGCAGGGTGTTGCGGGTTGCAAGCCTGCCGACGCGCGATGGCGGCTATACCATCATCAATGAGAACCTGTCAGAGCTTGAAGAATTGCGGCGGCGCTACGCCACCCATGAGCGGGTGCAACGCCAGACATTCGAGGCCCTCACCGACGCGGTCATTGTGTTTGGTTCCGATGGACGGCTGCAATTGTTCAATCCGGCGTTTGCCAGCATGTGGCGCGTCGACGAGGCCGATACGCTTGATCTCGAAAAGCACCCGCATATCGATGAGCTGATCGCCTGGTTTGCCGTCCTTCATGACGATCCGCCGGTCTGGTCAGGGTTGAAGAACGGCGTCATCGCCATGGGCGAGGACCGCAGCGTCTTCACGACCAGCCTGTCGCGGCGCGACGGCGTGGTGATCGATGTATCAAGCCGCCCCTTACCAGGCGGGGCAACGCTCGTCACCTTTGTTGATCAGACGGCAGCGGTCAGAGTTAAAACTGCCCTGGAGGAACGCAACAAGGCGCTTGTGGATGCCGATCAGTTGAAAAATGACTTTATCCAACACGTGTCCTACGAGTTGCGCTCACCGCTCAACAGCATCATCGGCTTCACCGAAATGCTTGCCGATCCGGTGCTCATGGCAAAAGCGCGCGACACGACACACGACGCAAGCGCCCTGTCGCGGCAAAGCGAATATATCGGCTATATCAGCTCGCAGTCGCACACGCTTCTTGCCATCATTGACGATATCCTCACCCTTGCCTCCATTGATGCCGGGGCTATCGCCCTTGATATCACCCGTGTCGAGCCGCTTGAGGTGATGGCAAGCGCAGCGGGCGCGCTGCGCCAGCGCTGTGCGGAGGCGGGTATTTCACTCAGCGTGGAAGTCAATGGCGACATCGGTGCCTTCAACGCCGATGCGCAGCGGGTGCGTCAGGTCCTCTACAACCTGCTGTCGAATGCCATCGGCTTTTCCACGCGCGGCCAGTCGGTGTCGCTGACAGCCAGCCGCAGTCAGGCACAGGATATCATCTTCGAGGTGGGGGATGATGGCCCTGGCATAGCGCCGGAAGATCAGGCGCATGTCTTTGATCGATTTTCCACCAAGGCCAATGGCACGGACCATCGTGGAGCAGGTCTTGGCCTGTCGATTGTCAAATCCTTCGTCGAACTGCATGGCGGCCACATCACGCTGCAGTCGCAGATAGGCCAGGGAACCCGGGTGCGGTGCACCTTCCCGGAACGGGCGCTCGAGCAGCATCGCCTCGACCAGCGCCCGCAATGATCGGCGGGATTTGTGAACGCATCTCTGACTGTCGCATTACCGGACGAAGAGGCAACGCGCCGGTTTGGCGAGGCGTTGGCGCTTCTTCTCAGGCCAGGTGACTGCCTGACGCTTTCGGGGCCGCTTGGCGCTGGCAAGACGACATTGGCGCGCGCCATTTTGCGGGCCCTTGCCAACGACGAGAGGCTCGAGGTTCCCAGCCCGACATTCACTCTCGTTCAGCCCTATGCCGGCGCGAGCTTCCGCTTTCCCGTGCTGCACAGCGATTTCTATCGCCTGCAATCACCCGATGACGCCGATGAGCTGGGTCTTGATGACGCGCTCGAAAGCAGCGCCGTCCTGGTCGAATGGCCTGAAAAAGGGCCCAGCCGCTATTCTGAAACCGGCTTTGCGCTTCACCTGTCCGGCCTTGATCAGCGCCAGGCGATGGTTCTCGCTCATGGTGACGACAATCGTCGGCGCCTGCAGCGCTTCGCCGATCTCAGGCAGTTTCTGGCGGGGGCGGGACTTGGCGATGCCCACCGCATATTTCTGCAGGGTGATGCATCGCCGCGTGCCTATGAGAGCATCCGGCGCGACGGGCACCAGCGGCTTGTTCTCCTCAATGCCGATGCGCATCCCGATCGCGCGGTCTCGGCCGAACGCAAGGCCTATATGGAGCTTGTGCACCTGGCGCCTAACGAGGACATCGCGCCGGTGGTGGCGATTGCAAGCGAACTCAACCGGCGCGGATTATCAAGTCCCGCCATTCACGCCTTCAGCAGAGCGGCAAAGGCCGTGCTGTTTGAAGATTTCGGCGCAGAATATGTGGTGATTGACGGCGAGCCGGTGGCAGAGCGCTACGAAGTGGCGATCGACGTCTTGCTGGCGATGCATGCGCAGCCATGGCCGGAGCTGGCGCGAGGGCCCGAGGGTGTGTCTCATCGCCTGCCGCGCTATTCGCGACAAGCGCTTGAGGTCGAAGCAGGCCTTTTTCTTCACAAATACCTTGGCGGCCTGATGGGCAGAGAGCCAACACCCATCCAGCGCGCCGGCTTCGCTGCCGCCTGGCGTACACCCTTTGATCAGCTGGAAAGCGCGGCACGGACCTGGACATTGTTTGATTATCATTCACCTAATCTGCACTGGCTGGCGGCCCGCCGGGGCATTGCGCGTATCGGCCTCATCGACACGCAGGATGCGCGCCTTGGCCCCTATGCCTATGATGTTGTGTCGCTTATCCAGGATGCCCGGGTTGATGTCGGCGAGGAGCTTCAGGATAGCCTGCTGGCTCGCTATATTTCCGGGCGCCAGGCACAGGACACCAGCTTCGATGACGCGGGCTTCACAGCCAGTTTTGCTATCTGTGGCGCCCAGCGCGCGACGCGCATCCTCGGCGTCTTTGCCAGGCTTGCAGCGCAGGATGGCAAGCCGGGCTATCTGCGCCATATTCCGCGCATCAGACGTTATCTTGGCCGTTGCTTCCTCCATCCGGCCCTTGCCGATATACGCAGGTGGTTTGAGGAAAACGTCCCGCCATCGCCAGTCACAGGTCCAGGGAGTGGTTCGTCGTGAGTGCCTTTAGCGCGCATGGATTGTCGCCAACCGCCATGGTGCTGGCTGCCGGTCTTGGAACCCGCATGCGCCCGATCACGGCGCATACACCAAAGCCGCTGATCGAGGTCAACGGTCGGGCGATGATCGATCACGTCCTCGACCGCCTCGAGGCCGGCGGAGCAGAACGCACCGTCGTCAATGTTCATTACCTGCCCGATCTCGTCGAAGCCCATCTCAGGCGCCGCCATCACCCGACGATCATCATCTCGGATGAGCGCGACGAGCTTCTTGATTCAGGCGGTGGCGTGCGCAAGGCCTTGTCTCATTTTGCCGGCAAACCTTTCATGATCGCCAACAGCGATACGCTGTGGATCGAAGGGGCGCGCGACAATGTCGGGCGGATGCTGGCGCAGTGGGATGCTGACACGATGGACGCCATGCTGCTGCTGGCAGCCATGGCGACCAGCATCGGCTTCAGCGGCGCCGGCGATTTTTCCATGGACCCGGATGGGCGGCTCAAACGGCGGACGGAGCGGCAGGTGGTACCATTCGCCTATGCCGGTTTTGCTATCCTGAAGCCCGAATTGTTCGACAACACGCCTGAAACGCCGTTTTCACTCAACCGCATTTTTGACAAGGCGCTGGCGCGCGAGCGATTGTTCGGGCTGCGGCTTGACGGCATCTGGATGCATGTGGGTACGCCTGACGCCATTCGCGAGGCGGAAGAGTGCGTGGCGCGCAGCGCCGCCTGAAACGAGGGCATCGATTGAACGGGGCCGGACCCAACGTCTTCTCGATCCCGCCGGGAAAGCGGTTTCTCGCCACCCTTGTCAACGCGCTTCTGAACGGGCGGCTGATTGCCGGTTTTCCTGATCCTGCCGATCCCTTGTCGCTGGCGCGCGCAACACTGCTTCTTCCCACCCGCCGCGCCTGCCGGGCGGTGCTCGACTGCTTTCTCGATATCGGCGGGCCGGCGCTCTTGCTGCCACGCATCCGCGCCATTGGTGATGAGGAGGAAAACGCCGTCGACCTGTCCGCCGCAATTGACGACAGTGCGGTTGATCTACCGCCCGCCATTCCCGGATTGCTCAGGCGCACGACGCTGACGCGCTTTATTCTGGCGTGGGGCAATGCGGCGGGAGAGGCAAAGGGCACGCGCCGCTTGACGGCTGGCGATGCCGCCTTCCTCGCCGGCGAATTGGCGCGGCTGATGGATCTTCTTTCTACCCAGGGCGTGCCGTGGGACAATCTCGATGCTATCCTGCCGCAGGAATTGCAGGAGCACTGGCAGGTTACTCATGATTTCCTGCAAGTGGCGCGGCAGGGCTGGCCGCGTTTTCTGGCAGCCCATGGCAGCATTGATCCGGCACAGCGCCGGCGCCTCGTGATGGAAGCGGAGCTGGCCCGGCTCGGCAACGCTCCCGACCAACCGGTGATTGCTGCCGGCTCAACAGGGTCGATACCAACGACAGCCGAGCTTCTGGCGGCGATTTCCCGCCTGCCCAGGGGCGCGTTGGTTCTTCCCGGCTATGACCGCCATCTGAGCGCACAGCTGTGGGCGAACATCGCCGGCACCAGCAGCGGGCAGAGCGTTGCCAGCCATCCGCAGTCCAGCCTGCACGCGCTTGTCACTCGCTGCCATCTGCCACCGGACGGCGCAGTGGTGCACCTCGATCAGGACCTTGATAACGCCCTTTCGGCACGCGAAGCGCTCTTCAGCCGCGTCATGTGGCCGGCTGAGGCAACAGGGCAGTGGAATCTCTCTCCCCCTGCCCCGGAAGTGATCAGCCTGGCACTCGGCAGCGTTGGCCTGATTGAAGCGGCAAGCGAAGAAGAAGAGGGCCTGGCGATCGCGCTGGCGATGCGCCACGGGCTCGAAACGCCGGGCGCTCACATCGCCCTCATCACGCCCAACCGGGCGCTGGCACGGCGCGTCACTGCCGAGCTGCAACGATTTGATCTGACGGTCGACGATACCGCCGGGACGCCCTTGTCGGAGACCACGCCTGGCGTGCTGGCGCGCCTTGTTGCGGAAACCGCCGCGCAGGACTTCGCCGCTCTGCCGCTCCTCGCCCTTCTCAAGCATCCGATGGTTCGGCTCGGTCTTGCGCGCGAGAAGTTGCTGCATGCCGTATCGCTTCTTGAGCAAGCAGCCCTGCGCGGGCTGCGACCACAGACGGGGATTGCCGGCCTGCGTGCAGCGCTGGCGCTGTGCAACAGCGGCAAGGAGAACGTCCGCCTGACCCCTGGCGACATTACGCTGACCCTTGACCTCGTCGAGCGGCTCGAAATGTTTCTACAGCCATTAGCCACCTGCCTGACGAGCCGCGAGGCCATGGCGATGATCGATGTGGCGGATATGCATCGTGCGGCCCTTGCCCACCTCATCGACGGGACGGCGGAGGACGCCGGCGAAGGCGTTTTGTGGACGTTTTTCGACGAGCTGGCAGATGCGGCCGAAAGCGGGCTTGTCATCGATCCGCGGGAATATGCGGGCGCGGTCGAGACGCTCATGCAGGATCAGCCGGCACGCGCGATAAACGAGGGTCATTCCAGACTGCGCATTTACGGCTTGCTGGAGGCACGGCTGCTGCCAGCTGACCTCGTTATTCTTGGCGGGCTCAACGAGGGCATTTGGCCGGCCACCGCGCGCACCGATGCGTGGCTGTCGCGCGGGATGCGGCTTGCCATGTCGCTGCCAGCGCCCGAACAACGCATCGGCCTTGCCGCTCATGACTTCACCCAGGCGCTGGGCGCGCGCGATGTCATCCTCACCCGCGCGCTGAAGGCTGGAACGGCACCGAGCGTTCCCTCGCGCTGGCTGCAACGTCTGGCGGCGGTGATCGGCGAGAGCCCCTATCAGGTGTTGCGCGAAAAGGGGCAGACCTTCCTTGACCTTGCCGGCATGATCGACGCCGGCCATGGTGAGCCCCGGCCCTGTCCACAGCCAGAACCGCGCCCGCCGCTCGCTGTCAGGCCTCGCGCGCTTTCAGTCACAGAGATCGAGACGCTGATCCGCGACCCTTACGCGATCTATGCCAGGCATGTCCTGAAACTGCGCGCTTTGGAGGATCTCGACAAAACGATTGACGCACGCGAGCGCGGCACGCTCATCCATGCCTGCCTTGAGCGCGTCCAGGAAGGGCTGGCACACGGCGAGCGTGACCGTGCCACCCTTCTGGCGATGGCGGAAAGGGAATTTGCGGCTGAGAGCGCCTGGCCTCAGGTCCGCGCGTTCTGGTGGCCGCGTTTCCTGCGTATTTTCGATTGGTTCCTCATCTTTGATGAGAGACGGCGGATGACCGGCGCCCAGGTGGAGATTGAGGCATCGGGGCGTATCACCTGGCCGGCACCGGCGGGCGTGTTTACGCTGCGCGGTCGCGCCGACCGGCTGGAGATTGGCCCGAGCAGCACGAAACTCATCGATTTCAAGACAGGCGCTGTGCCGACGGGACGTGACATCAAGGACGGGTTTGCCCCGCAGCTGACGCTTGAAGCAGCGATGTTGCAGAACGGCGCATTTGCCGCGACGGCAGGGCAAGGCGCGCCGGTTGACGAATTGCTTTACGTCAAGCTTTCGGGTGGCGATCCCCCTGCCGAGGAAGACGTCGTCAAGGCGGAGAAAGGCGACAGCCTTGCCGACATGATCGATGCGGCATGGACCGGTCTGCATCAGCTGATAGCAGCGTTTGACAAGGCGGACGCTCCTTATCGGGCGCTTGGGCATGCGGCCAAAGCGCCACGCTACAATGATTATCTGCACCTTGCCCGTGTCCGCGAATGGGGCGTTGCAGCCGAAGGCGGCGAGGAATGAGCACAGCGCGCCATATCGTTGATGAGCGCACGCGCGAGAACCAGCGCCGCGCCAGCGATCCCGAGGCCGTCGTTTTCGTCTCCGCCATCGCCGGCTCAGGCAAGACGTATGTGCTGACACAACGCGTGAAGCGCCTGCTTCTCCAGGGGGTGAGACCAGAGCGCATCCTCTGCCTCACCTTCACCAAGGCGGCAGCCGCCAATATGTCGAACCGCCTGCTCTCCGATCTCGGCGACTGGGTTGGCATGGGCGATGAGGCGCTGAGGGCGTCCCTTGGCGCCTTGCAGGATCAGGCGACAGACAAAATATCAGCACGCATGCTGCAGGATGCGCGTGGCCTTTTTGCCAAGGCCATCGAGACACCGGGTGGCCTGAAGATCCAGACCATTCACGCCTTCTGCGACGCGCTCCTCCATCAATTTCCGTTTGAAGCTGGTGTTCCCGCCAATTTTCGTGAACTTGACGGCGCCAGCGAGGCGGAATTCCTCACAGCGGCGGCAGGGCGCGTGATGGAAGCAGCCCTTGCCGAGCCGTCCAGCCTTGTGGGCGCTGCTCTCGGCGACATCACGCTGCTCGCCAATGAGGATCGCTTTACCACCCAGGTCAAAAAGGCCTCCGGCTTCCGCTCGATCATCGACGACATTCTGCCAAACCTTGACGATGCGCCTGCGCTTGCCAAGCGGTTGCGGCGGGTGCTCGACATCGCCGATGACCTCACCATCGAGGCAATAGACGACGCGCTGTTAACACAGGCAGCGCTTGCTCCTGCTGAATGGCCAGCGGCAATCGCCGAAATCCGGGGGCAGGAAAACCAGACCAGCGACAAGGAAAAGTTTTCAGACCGGCTGCAGGCAGCACTTGAGACCGTCGATCGCCGGCAAAAGGCGCGTGCCTACGGAGCTGTTTTTCTGACCGGAGAAGGCAGACCTCGAAGTGCCAGCCGGCTGGTGCCGGCAAAACTACTGAAGGTGGCGCCAGAGCTGTACGCGCTCATGCACAGCGAGCTGACGCGCATCTCGGCACTCATTGCTCAACGCCGGGCGCTGGAGACCTGCCAGATTTCACTGGCGCTCACCATTCTCGCCCGTGCCGTCATCGATGATATCGAACGATCCAAAGCGCGCGAAGCCTTTCTCGGTTTTGATGATCTGATCGCGGCCGCCAACCGCCTGCTCGACGGGCGGGCCGGTGACTGGGTGCGCTGGAAGCTTGACCAGGGCATCGAACACATCCTCATCGACGAAGCGCAGGATACATCGCACGAGCAATGGCAGCTGGTACGCCGGCTAAGCGAAGAGTTCTTTGCTGGCAAGGGCGCCACCGAGAACAAACGCACGCTCTTTGTAGTGGGCGATGACAAGCAGTCGATCTTCTCATTCCAGGGCGCCGCGCCTGCGCTCTTTGACAGTGAACGGCTGCGTATCGCCAGCAAGGCGACACAGGCGGGCCTCGATTTCCGCAATGTTGTCCTCGACCTGTCGTTTCGATCAACCGAACCGGTGCTTGGCGCGGTTGCGACCGTCTTCAGCGATCTGCAGCGGCTGAAAGGCGTCACCAGTGACAGCCAGTTTCCTGACCATCGCTGCGCGCGAGAAGGCGTACCGGGGCGGGTCGATATCTGGCCGCTCGCGCCGCCTCCCGCCGACAGCAACAAGCTCAACGGCTGGGACTATCCCTTTCTGGTGCAGGACGTCGTCGACCCCGAGCAGCATCTTGCCAACCGGCTTGCCCGACATATCGCTTCTGCCATCGGCCATGATCAGGTTGACGACCATGGCCGGCTGCGCCCGCTTGCGGCTGGCGATGTGCTGATCCTGGTGCGTCGACGCAAGGCGTTTTTTGACAAAATGATTCGTGCGCTGAAACAGCAGGGTGTCCCGGTTGCCGGCGCTGATCGGCTGAAGCTTGTCGAACATATCGCGGTCATGGATCTGCTGGCGCTCGGCGATGCCGTGCTGCTGCCGGACGATGATCTGACGTTTGCCTGCCTCCTCAAATCGCCGCTGCTGGGGCTTGATGAGGATGACCTGTTCCGCCTGGCAAACGGGCGCGCGGACCACACGCTTGCCGATGAGCTGGCACGGCGCGCGCGGGAGGAGACGCGTTGGCAGACGGCGCATCGCCGCTTTGCGGCTTGGCGGGAGCGCGCGGGGACCGAGCGCCCTTACGATTTCTTCGCCGGTGTGCTTGGCCGCGACGGCGGGCGCCGGGATTTCATGGGCAGGCTCGGCAGCGAAGCCAATGACGCGCTCAGCGAATTTTTGGCCGCAGCGCTTGATTTCGAAACACGTCACATCCCAAGCCTGCAGGGCTTTCTGGCGTGGATGCGCAGCACCGAGTCGGTCGTCAAGCGCGAGATGGAGCAGGGGCGCAACGAGGTACGCGTCATGACCATCCATAACGCCAAGGGGCTGCAGGCGAAATACGTCATCATGCCGGAAACGGTGCAGGTGCCGCGACGGTTGTCGGAGGACCGCCTCGTCGAGGCGTGTGATCCGCTGGACGGCAAGCCGCTCCTGCTGTGGCTTGGCAAAGCGGGCCAGGAGCCGGACCTTGTGGCGCGCGCGCGGGCTGCCGGGGATCAGGCGGCGCTCGCTGAATATTACAGACTGCTTTACGTGGCGATGACGCGGGCCGAGGATCGCCTGTTGATTGCAGGCTATCTGAAAGGCACCAAGGAAGCGCCCGCCACCAGCTGGTATGCGCTGATCGATGAGCAACTGCGCCCGCTGTGCACGGGTGAAACGGATGCGACAGGTGACATCGTGTCATGGCGCTATCCAGCCACAGCACTCGCAGCTGACACGCCAGCGACCATCCGCCCTGCCGTGGCGGCAAAAGCGATGATCCCTGACTGGCTGCAGCGTCCAGTCCCGCCATCGCCGGCAGGCCGCCGCCTCTCCGCGCCCTCTCGCTTCGGCGGTGGTACAGTCGGCGCGAGCGTATATCCTGTGATTGAGGAGGGGCTGGCGGCGCGGCTGCGTGGCCAGGTCCTCCATCAGCTTTTGCAGACACTGCCGCAACTGCCACCCGCCCGGCGGCACGAGGCGGCGCAAGCCTATGCACGCCGCCAGCTCGGTTCAGCGGCGCCAGGCCTCGCAGACGAGGCGCTCGGCGTTCTGGCCATGCCGGAACTGGCTGCCCTGCTCGCTGGCCCGCATCTGGCCGAGGTGCCGGTCATCGGCACGGTGGAGGTGGCGCCCCGGCGCAGCCTGACGCTGTCGGGGCGCATCGATCTGCTGGCTGTTGGCGCTGAGTACATCGACATTATCGACTTCAAGAGCGGCGAGGCGCCAAGCGATGGACCACCGCAGGCCTACATCATCCAGCTCGCGCTTTATGCGCGCCTTCTTTCATCGCGTTATCGCGATCGCCAGACACGGGCAGCGCTGGTATGGACGCGATTGCCACGTTATGACGTGCTATCGAGCGAGCGCATGGCTGCCGCGCTTGCCACAATCGAAGGTGGATGAGCAACCATTCCTTGACGCTTCACGGTGCAATACCTAGGTTCGTTGCTCCTTACCCCTGCCAAGAAACGGAACACACCATGACCGTCAAAGCGACCGACGCCACCTTCCAGAGCGAAGTCCTCGATTCGGCTGAGCCGGTTCTGGTTGATTTCTGGGCCGAATGGTGTGGCCCATGCCGGCAGATTGCCCCCGCGCTCGAGGAAATTTCCAAAGAGATGGCGGGCAAGGTGAAAATCGTCAAACTGAACATCGACGAGAACCCGAACGCACCGACCCAGTTCGGCGTGCGCGCCATCCCTACCCTGCTGCTCTTCAAGGGCGGCAAGGTGATCGGCCAGCAAGTGGGCGCGGCGCCGAAATCGAAGCTTGTGAGCTTCATCGAGACCAATTCCGCCCTGGCGTGATCGCGCGACCCGCTTGATTTCTCGCAAGCGCGCCGGCTGTTGTTACAGGACCGGCTCCGGCGCCCCGGGCAAACGCCTCAATTGGCCATGAAAACCGGCACTGCGGTGTGGGCGAGGATGTGGCTGGTGGCGCCACCAAAAAACATCTGACGCAGGCGGCTCTGGGTGTAGGCGCCCTTGATCAGAAGATCGCAGCTGCGCTCCCTGGCCTCGCTCAAAATGGTATCGCCAGAACCCCGCGGTGTTGGCTTTACCGTGACCGCATCAACGGCAAGACCGCGCAGACGCAGATGAGCGGCCAGATCATCCCCGGTTGGACCAATAATGGTCGAGCCTTCGACGGTCAGAATGGTGATTTTCTTCGCCCGCGCCAGCACATCATTGGCCATGGCAACCGCGCGGGCCGTCTCGGTGCTGTGGTTCCAGGCGATCATGACGTGATTGCACATTGTGGCAGCCGGGACCGGTGGCGCCACCAGGATGGCGCGGCCGCTCTCAAACAGGGCGGCTTCGAGCGAAGCCATGCGCGCTGATTTGACGCCCTGGCCGGGACGGCCCAGCACCGTGATATCGTAGACGCGGGCCACCGCTCCCAGATCGCCGTCGGTGGCGTGGACACCCTCACGCCACGCAGCCGTCGCGCCGCCTAGCTGTGCGGTGGCAAAAAAGCTTTCGAATAGCTGGCGCGCCATGTGCCGCGATTCAGAGCTTTGCTGTTCCAGCATCACAGCGCTGAGCGGTTCGGCAAGATCGCCGGTCAACATGAATTGCAGATCGGCGGCCAGATCAATCCCTTCGATGCGCGAGGCAAAGAAGGAGGCGAATACGCGCGCCGTCTCGAAGGTGGCGTTCATACTCTCATTGGCTTCGGTTGGCAGCAGGATGGCTTTCACCGTGACGGCTCCCTTGCGAACAAAACTGCGATCAGATTACGCGGTCGCGCGGCGGCTGTCGCCTGCCGATTGCGCCTCGGACACAGAATGCCGGCAAACTAGCGAAGGAGGCGATAAATCGTCAAAGGGCCGGAGGTTTGATACAGGTTCACCCATTCGGGTAATTTGTTTTCGGCAAGTGCTTCAGCGAAACTGTCGGGATTTTGTGCCGCGACGAAGAGACTGTCATTGCGGCATGTCACGATATAGGTGATGCCACGGCGCTGCAGGATGGCTCTGGCGGCCTGCACGGTGCCGGCAAACGTATCGAGACTATCGAGAATTCCGCCAACCTGCCGGTGATAGGGCGCCCCAACCACGCCATGTGGTGTATAGGCCAGAAGGGCTGAGCCAAGATTGATCGTTGCCATCACACGACCTCGTGGCAGGGCGGCAAGCGGGGCGTAGAGCGCGCGCTCAAAGCAGGCATTGATCGCGGGCAAGGCGGCTGCCGCTTTCACCTCATCATCGCCAAGAGCACGGGTGGGCGCTGCCACCACACCAAGCCTGGTCAATAGCCTGCCGATGCCTTCATAAACCAGGCTCTGAGGCGCCAGCCAGGCTGCAATCAGGAGCGCCTGAGCAGCAATTCCAGGGCGGGAGGCTGCATGATCGCGGGCGCGCGCAATCAGCCAGGCGGCATAGGGCAGCGACAGGGTGGCAGCGAAGACCGTGCCGCGGATCTGCACGAGCGTGACAGCAACGCTGATGGCGAGAAAGGCAAAGAGAACTGCGGGAGCAAAAATATCGCGTCGTGGCGTGCCTGTCAGCACAAGGAGCGCAATCAGCACGCCGGACATCACTGTGCCTGCGGCGTTGATCGCAAGCGCTGGATTGAGCGCGAGCAGGGATAGAAGCGGGCGTGCTTCATCAACGTCAACGAGCCAGCGGCTTACCAGACGGGAGTCGAGCTCGGCATAGGGACCGGCGAGACATTCAGGGGCGAGCACGCCAGCCGCGACAAGCGCCGCAGCGCCCACAACCGCTATTCCCGCCAGGCGTGCCGGCAAAGAGAACGCCCAGCGCCATGAGGCGGCATTGACCAGGCCAAGCCCGCCGCCGCCGACGAGGGCTGCGGCAAGGTAGGGCGGTGACAATGAATCACAGACCAGAACGCCAGGACCGGTTCGCACGGCAAACAGCCCGTAAGCGATCAGGCTGAAGGCTGCAAACGACCAGGAAAAAGCGCCGGCGCCCAAGCGGAAACGCTGCGGGTCGAGGGTTTGCGCCAGCGCGACCACAATGCCGGCGAGCGCCACCTGCCCGATGGTTTCCATGCCAATCGACATCATCAGCGCAGCGCAAAGTGCGGCAAGCGCTCCCGACCGCAGGCCGCGATCAAGGCGCATGAGGGCAGCCGCAAGCCACAGGGTGAGTACCAATTGCAGATTATGGTGATCAATATTTCCCGGCGCGTAAGCATGACGGACATGAACGCAAAGGAGTGTCAGAATCACTGCCGGGAAAGCGGCTTTCCTGCCGGCGAGCCCAACCGCATTGGCGACCACCCCGCCGACATAGCCAAGTGCCAGCAACACGGGCCAGATGATGAGAGCGATTTTTTCGGCAGATTCGCGCTCAACGAGAAAAGAAGCAGCCAGAATAAGACCGCCTACCGGCAGATCAACGATTCGCGACCAGTGCATGGCAACGCCATTGGGGACGTCGAGACGCTGCTGCGTCAGGTCAAACCAGCCCTGCCCGCCGAGAAAATCGCGGATCTGTGCCAGCCGCACCAGCGCATCAGGGTCAACCAGCCCCGGCCCTGTCACCGCCGCCCAGCCATGATAAAGGCCGAGTGCAGCAAACGAAAGCCAGCCGAAAAGCGTCACGGCGACAGGGCCGTTTAACCGGTTGCCAGGTGCAGCCGCCATCGCTCCAGCTTCACGGTTTATGCTCATGCCTCTCCCGTCCGTCGTGCGAACAACAGAAAAGCACGAGGCGACTTGAGGAAGGATGAAGAGAACCGATCAGCGGGTCACGGCGACCTTGCGGCAGGCTTCGGGATAATCGGCGAGCGTCAGTTCGCGCCCCGGCGCTCCGGTGCGCGGCTTGGGAAAGCGTACGCTGTCGCGAAACCAGGCCTGAAGATCCGCACCACAGCCTTCCCCCTGCGGCGTCGCGCGCTTGTTGACGCAGCTTTCCTCGCCAGGCGGACAGTGCAACGCCACATGAAAATGAAAGGTGTGGCCATGCCACGGACGTATCTTGGCGAGCCAGGCGCGATTTTCCGGCGGGGTGCGGGCACACATCGCCTTCTTGATCGCGGCGTTGACGAAGATGCGGTCGACCTGCGGATAGCTTGCCGCCCGCAACAGCAATTTTATATGGGCGTCGGTGAAGCGGTCAGGATAAACGCTCAACAGATCGCGGCGAACCATGTCGATGGCTGGCATTTCCTCGCGCTCCTCGCTGCTGAGGCGCGTTCTGGCAGGCGTCAGCCACAGATCAGCCTCCAGCCCCAGCTGATGCGAGGCGTGGCCGGTGAGCATCGGCCCGCCGCGCGGCTGGGCGATATCGCCGACCAGCAGGCCCGGCCAGCCTTCGGAATGCGCATCACGGGCAAAGCGTTCGATCCATGAGATGAGCGCCGGATGCCCCCAATTGCGCTGGCGGGTAAGGCGCATCACCTGCCAGGTCGGGCCATCGGGGCTGAGCGCCTGCGCCCCGGCAAGGCAGCCACGGCCATAAGAACCGATAGCGCGCGCCGCGAGCGGGGCCGGATCATTGTTTTCAAAAAAAATGCGCCGCGCGGCATCCGGACCAAGTCGTGACAGCTGGGCAGCCCGCCGCGCTGCCTCTTCACGGCTGTTTTCCTGGGCGGATGCTGCTGCTGGCAGCACGAACGCCAGGCACAGGAGGATTGCGCTCCGCCACATCGACCTTGTCCCGCCCCTGTCCTGCCCCTGTTCACCGGCGACATGATAGCGCCATGCCGCCCCGGTGGAAATCCCGCGTGGGGCAAACGTCCATGTCAGACAGCACATGTCAATCGAGCGGAATGGCGACCTCGTTGCGCCGCAGGAAGGGCGGCGTCATCGGCGGATCATAGCGGTAAAGCCGCGCCGGCGCCGCCGTTTGCTGCCCTTCCAGGCTCAAAAGCGCGCGCAGCTCGGCCGTCTTTTCGGCAACCCGCTCAGGGCCGGAGGTGCCCGAAAAACGCAACACGGCGAGTTTCTGCTCGGGGACAGGTGAGAGCAGAACGGCCGGATTATCCGGGACAGGCGCCTTGTCGCGGGTGAGGGCCGCGGGCAGGAAAAAGCGCATGACCGGCTTGCCATCGCGTGTCGCCGTCTCGACAGGCGCCGTCATGGCAATCTCGGGGGATGTCTCGACGGGGGCTGTCATGGCGATATCGCCCTTCGCGCTGTTAGCGCCGAAAATATACCCGGCAAGGCGGCGAAAGGCGGCGTTGGTCGCGGCCTCGCTGCCATCCTCCATCGCGGTCTCAGCCGCAAGGCGCGGCGCATAGAGGCGGATTTCCGCCTCTGGCGACAGGCGGGTGATGATGGCAAAGGCCGGTTCCTCGGCTGTACGGATGCCGATCAGGTTCAGCATCACCCCGCCGATCACTTTCCAACCAACCGCCATCGGCTTAATCCTTGTGCGCGCTCAATTTCCGTCATTGCTTACGCCAAACCAGCGGGCGTGGATCGCCTGGTATTCCCCGCTCTCGCGCAATTTCAGCAGCGCTTCGTTCACAGGTTTGCGCAGCCTGCTGTCGGCAGGCAACATGATGCCATAGGTTTCAGGCCGGAAGATGGCGCCGGAGACCTGAACCTTGCCCTTGCCTTCATGAATCGCGTGATATTGCAGTACTGGCGCGTCATAGACGACGGCGTCCACAGTTCCGGCATGAAGCGCGGCGATGGCCTGGGCGATCTGATCAAAACCACGCGGCTCGACGCCGAGCTGGCGGATATAGGTAAAGGCCGTGCTTGAAGACACGGTAGCGACCCTCTTGCCGACAAGGTCCTGAGGGCCGGAAATTTCGCCGGTGAGCTGTTTGACGGTCAGCGAAGCCGTCACGGTTGCGGTAAAGTAGGAGACGAAGACGACGCCGACGAACATCCAGACGACGGCGATGATGCGACCAAGAAAACTGGCCGGCATGTCGGTTGCCTGACCGGCAAGCGTGGAGGAGGTCCACCACAGCGATTTTACCGCTTCGTTTCTTTTCTTGTCCGACGGCACGAAAGATTTCGGGTGCCGACGCTCGACAAGCCAGACAAAAGGCACTGGCAGGGCGATCAGAATCACCAGCACAATCAATAATTCGCGCAAGGCCTTGGACGAAAAGAGGGTGAAGAGGCTGCCGAGCGATGAACCGGCCTGGGAGCGATCAGCGGTGATCATGATCTGCAGGCCGGAATCGAACATCGGCTGCGAAAAATCATAGATGCGCGCCCGCTCGGCGGTAATCGAAATGGCGGAAATCGCCATATCGGCACGCCCCTCGCGCACTTCGGCAAACAGCTCGGGCAGTGTGTCCTTCACAACCAGCCGGCTGTTGACGCCCATCTCGCGCGCCAGCGCTTTCCATAGATCGATGCTGAACCCCTGCAGCTCATCATTGTCGCGCATGACGAAGGGCTGGACGAGGCGGGTGGCAATCGTCAACGTTGACAGCGTCTGGGGCGGCGTCTGAGCCTGCGCCTCAGGTGCAAGCTGCCCGATCAGTGCCAGCACGAGGATGACGACGTTGATCCATCTTGTCTGAAAGCTCATCCATCCCACCCCTTGGCTGAGGCAGGTCTAGCGCAAGGCACTCATCGGGTTCAAGCAAAGCGCCGACAGTCCACGATGGCGCGGCGGCGGATTTGTCACCCGCGCCGCCGCACCCATCCAGCGTCTCACATCAGGCAGCGACCGCTCGGCGGATACGGCCCTTGGCGAGGGCGACCTCGGCGGCAAGGGCTGCCGCATCACCCGTGGTTGCCTCAACGGCGATCTGCTCGATTGATTTCACGCCAAGGAAACCCAGAAGGAATTTGAGATAGGGTCCGCAGAAATCAGCGCCCGCGAACGGGCCTCCATTCAGATAACCACCCGCACCATAGGCGGCGATGATGGTCGCTTTCCGGGCCTTGACCAGACCGTTGAAGTTTTGCCCGTCATACGCAAATGTGTGGCCGATGCGCACGATCTGGTCGATCCATGCCTTGAGCGCAGATGGCACCGAAAAATTATACATCGGCAGCGTGATCAGCAGTTCGTCAGCCTGCTGCAACTCGGCGATCAGCGCGTCCGACAGTGCCGTTGCCTCGCGCAGCTCGTTATTCATCTGATCAGCCGGCGTATAATAACCGGCGATTGTCGCTTGCGAGATGTGGCGGATCGGCTGGGCGATGATATCGCGCTCCTGAACGGTATAGGCTGGGCCGCGCGCCATCCATGCCTGGGCGAAGGCGTCACCAAGATCGCGCGAGGTGGAGCCGGTGAGGCGTGAGCTGGCATCGATACGAAGCAGATGAGGCATGAGTGTCTCCTGTGAATGATGAGACCATATGACCATGCCTGATTTATCGATAAACAGGCGATCCATCCGGAGTGCCGTGCGCATTTGTCACGAATAACGCCTGGCTGGCGATTTCGTTTCGCCTATCGGAGCACGCCGATGCGCTTCAGGAAAGGATCGACTGTCGCGCGCCAGGAGCCTGAATAGAAGTATTCATGGCCATCAAAGCCGTGGGAGGGGGCGGCAATGAAGGTCGCGCGCCCGCCCGATCTGGTGAACGCATCATACATGCGGCGCGCCAGTTGCGGGCCGAAGAAGAGATCGTTTTCGGCGTAAATCCATAGCTGAGGCGCCCGTGCAGACCCGCCATAGCGGCCCATCGCGGCGACCAGCTTCTCTTCCTGGCAGACGTCATTCGGGCCGCGCGAACCGCGCCCGCCGGCAAAATTGACCACGCCCTTGATGCCGCCCGTACCACCGGCGGCGACCGAACCAAAACCACCGGCCGAGACGCCGATCAACACCACGCGGCTGGCATCGATGCCGGCCTGCGATTTGGCAACCGTAAGCGCAGCGCGGATATCCTGCGCCGAGGCAAGACCGGCGGAGGTATAATTACCAACAGCACAGCCACCATAATTCTCGGCCCATGGCCCGCTGCCGCCATAGCCGCGCCTGATCGGCACCGCAACGGCTACCCCTGAGCGCGCATAATCCTCAGCCTGGGCGGACAAGGTTTGCGATCCCAGCCGCGATCGCCGCTCTGCATCACGCGGGCTGCCATGGGACATGACAAGAAGCGGGAAAGGCCCGGCGCCTGCCGGCATGTGCAGATAGATGGGGATTTCCGTGCCGCCGGATGCAGCCTTCAGTGTGATCACCTCGGCGGGAGCGCTGGCTGCGCGCGGGGCGGCGTGAGCGGGTGCCAGGACGGACGCGAGAAAAATGCCCGAGGCGAGCCAGGCGGGCGATGCGAATTTCCCGGTCATGCCATTCTCCGTTGCCTTCTCACGCATCCATCTTCAGCGCCGCGATAAAAGCTTCCTGCGGGATATCAACCTTGCCGAACTGGCGCATGCGCTTCTTGCCCTCTTTCTGCTTGTCGAGGAGCTTGCGCTTGCGGCTGATGTCGCCGCCNNCCGCCATAGCATTTGGCGGTAACGTCCTTGCGCATGGCGCGGATGGTCTCGCGGGCGATCACCTTGGCGCCGATCGCTGCCTGGATGGGGATCTGGAACATGTGCTGGGGGATGAGGTCTTTCAGCTTCTCGCACATGACGCGCCCGCGCATTTCAGCGCGCGCCCGGTGCACCAGCATGGAAAGCGCGTCCACCGCCTCGCCATTGACCAGGATCGACATCTTCACCAGATCGCCCTCGCGATAACCGGTGATGTGATAGTCAAATGACGCATAGCCCTGGCTCACCGATTTCAGCCGGTCGTAGAAATCAAACACCACCTCGTTGAGCGGCAGGGCATATTTCACCATGGCACGCGAGCCGACATAGGTGAGATCAAGCTGCTCGCCGCGCCGGTCCTGACAGAGTTTGAGGATGGAGCCCAGATAGGTGTCAGGGGTGAGAATGGACGCTTCAATCCACGGTTCCGAAATCTCGGTGATGCGGGCGACATCGGGCATGTCGGCCGGGTTGTGCAATTCGATGTGATCGCCATTCGACAGCGCCATCTTGTAGATGACGGAGGGCGCGGTGGCGATGAGGTCGAGGTTGAATTCGCGCTCCAGACGCTCCTGGATGATTTCGAGATGAAGCAGGCCCAAAAAGCCACAACGGAAGCCGAAACCCAGAGCCGCGCTCGTCTCCATCTCGAAGGAGAAGCTCGCATCGTTCAGCCTAAGCTTGCCCATGGCGGCGCGCAGATCCTCGAAATTGGCGGCATCCGTCGGAAAAAGGCCGCAGAACACCACCGGCTGGGCCGGGCGGAAGCCCGGGAGTGCCTCGGCGGTGGGTTTGCGCTCATCCGTGATGGTGTCGCCGACGCGGGTATCGGCCACCTCCTTGATGGAGCCGATGAGATAGCCGATCTCGCCGGGCGCCAGCATCTCCACCTTGGTCTTCTTGGGCAGGAACACGCCGACCTCGTCGACCTCATAGGCAGCACCTGTGCCCATGAGCTTGATCTTCGAGCCGCGCTTGATCGCGCCATCGAGCACGCGCACCAGAACGACGACGCCGAGATAGGCATCATACCAGCTGTCAACCAGGAGGGCTTTGAGCGGCGCCTCGCTGTCACCCATCGGTGGCGGCAGGCGGGTGACGATAGCCTCCAGCACCTCATCGATGCCGATCCCGGTCTTGGCCGAAATCGGGACCGCATTGGAAGCATCGATGCCGATCACCTCCTCGATCTGCTGCTTGACGCGCTCGGGCTCGGCCGCCGGCAGGTCGATCTTGTTGAGAACCGGGACGATCTCGTGATTATTGTCGATGGCCTGGTAGACATTGGCGAGTGTCTGCGCTTCCACCCCTTGGCTTGCATCCACCACCAGGAGCGAACCCTCGCAAGCCGCCAGCGAGCGGTTCACCTCATAGGCGAAATCAACATGCCCGGGCGTGTCGATGAGGTTCAGGATATAGGTCTTGCCATCGTTTGCCTTGTAGTTGAGGCGCACCGTGTTGGCCTTGATGGTGATGCCGCGCTCGCGCTCGATATCCATCGAATCGAGGACCTGCTCGACCATGTCGCGGGCGGCAAGCCCGCCGGTGCGCTGGATCAGCCGGTCGGCCAGCGTCGACTTGCCATGATCGATATGGGCGATGATCGAGAAATTACGGATGTCAGACAAGGGTGCGCGCGTCATGGCGTCGAGATAGCACTGCTTTGCCCGCCGTCAAAGGCGATGTTGGCGGCAAAAGGCTTTCAAACCTCCGCTCAGGTGACCTCGTCAAGTGTTGGCTGGCTGATATCGAGACTGTGATCGCACGAGCAATCAGCCGGCTGGTCGCGATGAGACCAAGGGGCGCAATAATAGTCGAAACCTTCCTCGATGGTCGGCTTTATGACGGCAAAATAGGGAGAAAGATCGAAATCGCGCGGCGTATACAGGGAATGGTGGCGAATGCGCCAGATTTCCTGCTGTTCGCTGTCCCGCTGGATGCGCTCAATCTCCGGCAGGATCGGATAATTGACACATTCGAAGGCCTTGGCGATCAGCGTCGAGCAGATGGCGCGGGACGGGTCCCCCGAACCCATGGCCAGCATCTTGCGGCGCTGGAAGCGGTAAGGCAGCGGCGGCATCGGCAGGAGGTAGCGGACGAGATCAACGATATTGCGCAGATCGTATTTGTCGCCGATATGCGACATGGCCTCAGCGATGACCTGTTTCGCATCTGCTTCGCGCAGGCGGATGGGGCGGCAGATGCGGACATTGAGACCGGCATATTTGCTCAATGGTATGGCCGCAACGCCGGTTTCGACGTCAGCCTCGATGAGGTTCAGCAACTCGCCCGACGGCGATGTCTCGCCCAACGCCGAGCCAATATAGAGTGCGGCATGCGACCAGCTGGACTGCGTCAGATATTTGATGGCGGAGGACACCTTGGTGGGAACGCTCTCCACCAGCAGCACGTCGCAGGGACGCAGATGGCGCAGCAGGCGCGCGGTTGCCTCTGGCGGTGGCGGCTTGGCAGACGCCGACGGCGTGCCGATATGATGGGCAATGAAACGCCCGATATGGTCGAGCAGGCTATTGACGACGGCCATGGCGTCCTATCCCGTTTGTATCCGGTGGTTCGCGTCTGCACAGGATTCTGTCAGCCGAGCCGGTTCAAAGGCAGCGGCAACAGCTTGTCATGAAGCAAGGATAGCATAGGTGGCCCGGCAGATGGTATGCGGGTTGCTACCCAGAGTTAATGACGGCAGAAACAGGCTGACAGAGCGATCACGATTCGCCCTTACCCGAGAGGCATGGGACGGCACGGTACGGTCGGCGCCGGACATGGACAGGAGTGCAGCGAGCCATGGCTCTGGCGCAGCGTGATGTTGATGTGGCGATCATCGGCGCTGGAACAGCGGGAATAGCGGCTGCCCGCGTGCTGGTTCGCGCCGGCCTCAGCGTGCTGGTGCTGGAAGCGTCCTCGCGGCTTGGCGGGCGCTGCTTCACCGACACGATCACCTTCAACGCGCCCTTTGATCACGGCGCCCATTGGCTGCATGCGGCTGACAAGAACCCTCTGGTCAAATTCGGCCATGATCTGGGCTTTGCGCTTTACGAGGATCAGCGCACGCTGAGGCTGGCGGCACCCGATCGCCTGCCCAGCGAAGAGGAGACGACAGCCTATCGCAATGCGGTTGAGACGGGTGAAGCCAGCATCATAGCCGCTGCTGAGCGGGGTGATGATGGAGCGGCAGCGGCGAGCCTGCCCCGTGAACCTGCCGAATGGCGCCAGGCGGTATCATTCCGCCTCGGCGCCTTTGATATCGGCAGGCCGCTTTCCGAGGTGTCCATCCTCGATTTCGGCCGCGTTGCCAGCGGCCCTGACCTGTTTTGCCGGACAGGGCTTGGGACTTTGATCGCCACGCTCGGGCGTGGTCTGCCGATTGCCTTCAACGCGGCGGTGAGCGCCATCACGACCGGTGATGAGGGGGTGCGGATCGAAACGGCGCAAGGCACTCTCAACGCCCGTATCGCCATCGTGACAGTCGCAACCGACGTCATCGCCAAGGGCATGATCGCCTTCACCCCGGCGCTTGATGCGCAGCAGACGGCAGCCTTCCAGACCCTCAAACTCAGTGATTTCCTGCATATCGGATTTGAAATCGCCAGCGGGGTCGTTGATATCGCTGATGACACCCATGTTTTCTCGGCAACGCGCGATGAGCGGACCTTCGCAGCGCTTGCCCGCTCGGGTGGCAGCAATGTCTGGTATGTGGCAACGGGCGGCATTTTTGCCCGCGAACTTGAAGCTGCCGGCAAAGAGACTGCCGTTTCTTATGCCCGCGACTGGCTGATCAGCCATTTCGGCAGCGGTATCGGCCCGGCCATCCGCCGTGACGCTGCGACGCTGTGGGGCCGCAATCCCTATATTGGCGGCGCCTGGTCGGTTGCCCCTCCTGGCCAGGCCCGGGCACGCACGGCCCTGCGTGAATGGCATGCGGGACGGGTGCGCTTTGCCGGAGAGGCCGGCCACGATACGATGTGGGGAACGGTTGGCGGGGCCTGGGAGAGCGGGCAGGAGGCGGCCCGTCAGGCGCTCACCATCGTGCGCGGCTAGGCCCAGCCGGCGGGTGGCATCCTCACCCCTGCAAGGCGCTCCACATCTCGCGGTCGCGCGCTGCCGTCCAGATGACGGGATGAGCAATCCCCATCGCCTCGTCATAAGCGCGCGCGACGTTGAAGGGCAGGCAATGCTCATAGATCGCGTACGTGCCAAACGGGCCGTCCATCGCCTGACGCACGGCGGCAAAAGCCTCTTTCAGCGAGGCGCCGGCCTTCACCGCTTTCTCCACCGTGCCGTAGAGCGCCTGCAGGAACGCATCCGTCCCGGCAATGGCTGCCTCAACCTTGTCCGGCCCAACCAGCGCCGCACCGCGCCCAGGCACGAGAGCGGTTGGCTGCAAGGCGCGCAGGTTTTTCAAGGTCTGCGGCCAGTCAGCAAAATGCGCATCGCCGCAATAGCAGGCGGAATGATACTCGACGAGATCGCCGGAAAAGACGACGCCGCTATCGGGCACGACGGCAACGATGTCGCCTGCCGTATGACCGCGCCCGATATGCAGCAGGCGCACCTCGCGCCTGCCAAGCCACACTGTCATTTCGTCGCGAAAGGTAACGGTCGGCCAGGTGAGGCCGGGAATGCTGTCAGCTCCGCGAAAGAGCCGGGGAAAGCGGCCGAATTCCGAATCCCAATCCTGCTGCCCGCGCTCGACGATGAGATCGCGGGTGGCGGACGACGCGATAATCGTATGGGCGCCGTAAGCCGAGGCGCCAAGCACACGCACCGCATGGTAATGAGACAATACGACATAGGCGATCGGCTTGTCGGTGACGCTGCGCACCCGCTCGATCACCTGGCCTGCCATGGCCGGCGTCGACTGGGCGTCGATCACCATGCACGCCTCGTCGCCGACGATGATGCCGGAATTGGGATCGCCCTCGGCGGTGAAGGCGTAGAGCCCCTCGCCCACAGCTGAAAACGTGATGGTCTTGTCGCTGAGGTCGCCTGCCGAGGCGAAGGATTTGCTGGTCATCTGGTTCTGTCTCCGTGGCAGGGTTCAGGGCTTGGCCGGGTTGAAATGCTTCTTCAGGCCCTTCCAGCAATCGACATAATTGTCCTGAAGCGTTGGCAATCGTGCAGCATAATCGCTGACGTGCTGCGGCAACCGCGTTTCGAACATGAAAGCGAGCGTATTGGAGAGCTTCACCGGTTTCTGCTCGCCATTGCTGGCGTGCTCGAAGGCCTCGGCGTCCGGGCCGTGCGGCAGCATCATGTTGTGAAGGCTCATGCCGCCGGGCACGAAGCCTTGCGGCTTGGCATCATAGACGCCGTGGATGAGGCCCATGAATTCCGACATGATGTTGCGATGATACCAGGGCGGGCGGAAGGTATTTTCCGCGACCGCCCAGCGCTCTGGAAAAATGACAAAATCGATATTGGCCGTGCCGGCGGTTTCCGAGGCGGATGTGAGGACGGTGAAGATCGAGGGATCGGGATGGTCGAATGAAATGGCGCCGACGGGCGAGAATGATCGCAGATCATATTTGTAAGGGGCGTAATTGCCGTGCCAGGCCACCACATCAAGCGGCGATTGGGCGATGGTCGTTTCATAGAAACATCCCCCCCATTTGACGACGAGACGCACCGGCCGCTCCACATCCTCATAAGCGGCGACGGGCACTTTGAAATCGCGCGCATTGGCAAGGCAATTGGCGCCGATCGGCCCGCGCTCGGGCAGAGTGAAGGCGGCACCATAATTCTCGCACAGATAGCCGCGCGCCACCCCCTCCAGTGGCTCGACACGGAATGTAACACCGCGGGGAATAACAACAATCTCGCAGGGTTCAGCGGCAATGATGCCGAATTCGGTGACAAAGCGCAGGCGCCCCTGCTGCAGGACAAACATCATTTCGCCGTCGGCATTGTAGAAGCATTCATCAACCATCGGTGCGGTGATGAGATAGACATGGGCGGCCATGCCGCTCTGCCCCTGCGTGTCACCCGCCGTCGTCATGGTGTGGACGCCGCCCAGAAACGTCGTGGGCTTGTCGGGAATTGGTGTCGGATCCCAGCGCATCTGGCCGATGAGCGCAGCATGGTGGTGGTCGGGCGCGCTCAGCCAGCCGCCACCGGGGAGAGGGGTGAAGCGGCCCGTATGGCACACCGAGGGGCGGATGCGGTAGAGCCAGGAGCGCTCATTCTGGGCGCGCGGCGCGGTGAAGGGCGAGCCGCTCAACTGTTCAGCATAAAGGCCATAGGCGCATTTCTGTGGCGAATTGCGCCCCTGTGGCAGGGTGCCGGGCAACGCCTCGGTCTCGAAGCTGTTGCCAAAGCCGGTCATGTAGGACAGCGACATCATGGATCTCCTCATCTCATACCAGCATAGCGGGGCAATGATACGTCTTGTGATACAAATATGCATGAACCGACATGGCAACCCCGCGCAGGCGACAGATGCGAGGCTGGCGGGATCAAAAGGCTTCGCCCTCCCCTGCGAGCACCAAACATGTTACTCGGCGCCGCTGACCAGCTATCATTACTCCTCTTCTCTTGCGCAGACACCCGATCATGATTCGTGCCGTTGCCTCGGTTGGTTTCCTGACGCTGGTAAGCCGGATCACCGGCTTTGTCCGCGACACGGTATTTGCTGCGCTCCTCGGCGCGGGCCCGGTGGCGGACGCCTTCGTGGTCGCGTTCCGCATTCCCAACCAGTTTCGCGCGCTGTTTGCCGAAGGGGCGTTTCAGGCAGCCTTTGTACCGAGCTTTACCGCGCTTCACCTTGGTGAGAAGCGGGGCGAGGCCAGCCGTTTCGCGCGCTCGACCCTGTCGCTTCTCCTGCTGGCAAGCCTGACGGTGTCGCTGCTGCTGATCCTATTCGCCGAAAAAGCCATCGCACTCCTGGCGCCGGGCATGGTGAACGACGTGCAACGCGCGCCGCTGGCCATCACCTATCTGCGCTATACCGGCATCTATCTTGTCTTCATGAGTATCATGGCTTTCTATGCCTCGCTGGCGCAGGTGCATGGGCGCTACGCGGCGGCGGCGGCGGCTCCGGTGCTGCTTAATGTCATTCTGGTTCTCGCCTTGTGGCTTTTATCACCACGCCTTGGCGATCCGGGCCTGGCGCTGGCGATTGCCGTTCCCCTCTCGGGGCTCGTCCAGGCAGGCGTCGTCGCTCTTTCACTGCGGCGCACGGGTGAAGCCCTGCTGCCGGGTATCATTGCGTGGTCTAACAGCCTGAAGACGTTTCTGCGTCGGCTCGGCCCGGCGGTACTGGGCTCTGGCGTCGTGCAGATTTCGGCCTTCGCCGACACCATCATCGTCTCCTTCCTGCCGGCAGGGCAGATTTCATATCTCTACTACGCCGACAGGCTCTACCAGTTGCCATTCGGCGTTATCGGCCTGGCGCTGTCGACCGTCGTGCTCCCGACGTTGAGCCACGCTTTTGCAACGAAGGATGACGCGGCGGCCGTATCAGCGTTCGCCAAGGCCAATGAGTTGGCGCTCCTCACCAGCCTGCCGGTGGCGGCCATGATGGCAATCGGAGCGCAGGCGGCGGTGTCGGGTCTGTTCGGGTATGGTGCCTTCCTGCCAAGCGATGCCACGCAGACGGCGGCGATTGTCGCAGCCTATGCGCTGGGCATCCCCGCCAGCATCCTCATGCGCTGTCTGGTGCCGACCTTTCAGGCCAAAGGCGATACGACAACGCCCGTGCGTGTGGCGGCGGGCGTATTGGTGGTCAGCATCACGCTCAAAATCGTGCTTGCCGAGCGTCTGGGGGCTGCCGGCATCGCCGCCGCCACCGCGATTGCCGCATGGATCAGCTTTGTAATCCTTGCCATCGCCGCCCACCGTTCAAAGCTGATTGCGCTTGATCCGCGTCTCTACGCCGTTTTATGGCGGACGGTCCTTGGCTCGCTGATCGTCGCGGCACTGATGTGGCTCGTGCTCGCTCTGCCGGCCGTTCAGATACTCTTTGCGGGACACAGCCTTGCAAAGGCAGCCCTCCTGATCGTTATCGGCCTTTTCGTCATGCTTGCCTACAGCCTCGTTCTCTGGCTCAGCGGGTATCGGCGCGCCAGCCTCCTTTTTGACCGCAAGGGTGCAGCGACGGCATCGCAGCAAAAGGAATAATTTTCTTTCAAATTGAAGGCTGTTGGCTGCAGAAGGTTTAATCATCTCCATAATTTGCTGAATATAAGATATATTTCTCTCTTACGCATAAAAAAGAAAAACCCAAACCAGTTACGTCCGGCTGATTTCGAGCTATCTTTCGAGCTGCGGTATGGTCCGCTTCGTCGACAGGTTTTGTTGCCATGACACTGATTGCTGCCAGCTTTGAAGCCAATTTCCGCACCACCGTCTCGGCACTTCTGCGATCAGTCATGCGCAGCGCTGACATCGAAGCTGAAGTTGCGGCTGACCTGGTGTTGCTCGACGGGGTATCGCAAGGTGCCTTGTGGAGGCGCAACCGCAGTTATGAGTTCGTTGCCGCCGCGCCGGTGCGCGATGATGTGGCGGTGCTGGAAGGCGCGTCCTATCCGGATCGTGCCGCCTTCGTCGACATCGCCAAGGCTTCAGGCATCAATCTGCAATTGACGCCCATTCGCTTCTGACAGCGGCGCCTAACGCCACCGCACTGCAACTAACCGTTGCCGCGCGCCGACGACGACCCGTTTTGTTTGGCCGTGCGCGCCATGCTCGTTCGTCCCGGGGTGGGGGCGGAACGCCGCCCACTCTCACCCGATTTCAGCGCGCAAGCCGCAGCCATGGCCGGGCGCCCTCAGGCGATGTGTCGCCTGTGTCATCGGCGGCCGGCTGATAGCGTACCGAGACCCCTTTCACGTCGCCTGCGGCGAGCGCCCTGATGGTTGGCTCATTGCTGACCTCAAGGCTATCGAAACCGGCGCGCAGCAAAAAGCTCACCTGATCGCGCAGCACGTCGCCACGTGCCCTGATCTCGCCGCTGAAATCGTAACGATCCCGCAACAGATAGGCGAGCGAATAGGCCCGCCCATCGGTGAATTTGGGCAGCGTCAGGACAATCATCGCAAAATGCAGCAGATCCTCCTCGATATCGGTGAAATTCTCACCGGCCTGCAAGACAAGGCCGAGCGGGGCGTTGCGGGCCAGCAAGCCGTCGCGATCTTGCAGAAAACGGGCTTTGGAAACGACGCTCGGGCCAGCGCCCAATATCTCGTTGTCGTCAGCAAAACTCCAGTCATCGCTGACAAACTGGCCGTTGCGGTAAAGAGGCATGCGATGATCCTTGAGCGGGGTCAGGCGACGTAGAGCGCTTCCTGGAAGGGGGCGGAACCGAGGCGGCGGTAGGCGGCGAGGAAATCTTCCTGCGGCGTCTGGCGCAGCTTCAGATAGGTATCAACGACCGTTTCAACCGCACCGACAATCTCGTCGCTGGAAAAACCGCGCCCGGCGATCTCGCCGATGGCGCAGGTTTCATCGCCCGAGCCGCCAAGGGTGATCTGATAAAATTCTTCACCCTTGCGATCAACGCCGAGAATGCCGATATGGCCGACATGGTGATGACCGCAGGCATTGATGCAGCCGGAGATCTTTAACTTCAGATCACCAATATCGCGCTGGCGCGCGATGTCGGCGAAGCGTTCGGAAATGCGCTGGGCGACCGGGATCGAGCGGGCATTGGCGAGGGTGCAGTAATCAAGCCCTGGACAGGCGATGATATCGGTGATGAGGCCGGCATTGGCGGTGGCAAGTCCGCCCTCGATGAGGCTTGCGTGGATGGCCGGAAGATCGTCCAGACGGACATGCGGCAGCACCAGGTTCTGCTCGTGGCTGACGCGGATTTCGTCATGACCGTAGCGCTCAGCCAGATCAGCGATGCGGTCCATCTGTGATGAGGTGGCATCGCCGGGCGGTCCGCCGACTGGTTTCAGCGAAATCGTCAGCACACCGTAGCCCGGCTGCTTGTGGGGCGTGACGTTGCGCTCGGCAAACATGCGGAACTGGCTGTCGGCTGCTTGTGCGGCAACAAATACCGGCGTTGCCGGATCGCACAGCTGATAGGCGGGCGGCGCAAAATAAGCATTGATGCGGGCGATTTCCGGCGCCGGGACAGTGAGCGTCTTGCCCCTGATCGCGGCGAATTCCTTCTCGACCGCAGCCCGCATCTCCTCCTCACCCATTTCATGGACCAGGATCTTGATGCGGGCCTTGTATTTGTTGTCGCGGCGGCCTTCGAGGTTATAGACCCGCAGAATCGCGTCGCAATACGCCAGAATATCGCTTTCGGGGAGGAAATCGGTGAGCTTCTTGGCGATCATCGGCGTGCGGCCCTGGCCACCGCCGACCCACACGGCAAAGCCGTTTTCGCCCTTGTCGTTGCGCTTCAGTTCAAGACCGATATCGTGCACCTGAATGGCGGCGCGGTCCTTGGCAGCACCCGTCACCGCCACCTTGAATTTGCGAGGCAGGAAGGAAAATTCCGGATGGAGCGATGACCATTGGCGGATGATTTCCGCCCATGGCCGCGGATCGGCGATTTCATCGGCCGCAGCACCGGCAAAATGATCTGCAGTCACGTTGCGGATACAATTGCCCGAGGTCTGGATGGCGTGCATTTCGACCTCGGCGAGTTCAGCAAGGATGGCTGGCATGTCGGCAAGCTTGATCCAGTTGAACTGCAGGTTCTGACGGGTGGTGAAATGCCCATAATCGCGGTCGTAGCGCCGGGCAATATCGGCAAGCTTGCGCAGCTGGCGCGATGACAGCGTGCCATAGGGAATGGCGATGCGCAGCATATAGGCATGGAGCTGGAGGTAGACGCCGTTCATCAGGCGTAGCGGGCGGAACTGCTCTTCACTGAGCTCACCCGACAGGCGACGGGTGACCTGGCCGGCGAATTCCTTTGTCCGTTCCATGACAAAGCGGTGGTCGAATTCATCATAGCGATACATGGTCTGTCCTTGATGTGCGATCCGGCCGGCGTTTCAGGTGCGGATAACAGGCTGCGGGTCCTGCGGGATGGGAACGGTGGGTCCTTCGGCGCGGATACGCTCGCGCAAGGAGCGCGGGCGCGGGGCAACCCCTTCTTCAAGGGCCACCTCGATCAGCGCCAATTCGACGATGAGCGTTGCCTTGACATCGCCATCGGCGGCAGCCAGCAAGGCCTCCGCCTCGCTTTTCGAGCGGGCGATCAGCGCATCCTTAAAGTGCGGGCTCCAGCTGCCCTCGGCAGTCCGATACACAACGGCGCCGGACGCCAGCGCGTTAGCGCTCGCGACGACGGCTTCGAAATTGCGGGCGGGTTTGGCCATCATTTATCCTTCAGGCAGCGGCTGACAGGGCAGCAGCAAGATTTTCGGCAAGCGCGTCGCTGGCATGGGCAATCGCCGGCCCGATCAGAATGAGCACAGGTCCGGTAACGTCCTCACGCTTCACCAGCAGGGGCAGATCGCCAAGGGTGCCACGCAGGATGCGTCGACCAGCGCGCCCCGCATTCTCGACCGCTACCGCCGGCATCGTGGCGGCAAGACCACCGGCGACCAGCCTGGCGACGGCTTTATCGGCGACGCTTTTGCCCATGTAAAGCGCAATGGTGGCGCCCGACGCGGCCAGCGCCTCATAGCCCGCCGGTTCCTCACCCTCGGCACCGTGCGCGGTGGCAAAGACGATGTGGGAGGCAACCCCGCGCAGGGTCAGCGGAATATGGCTGTCAGCGGCGGCGGCGAGCGCTGCCGTGATGCCTGGCACGATTTCGAAGCGAATGGCCGCTTCACGCAGCGCCGCGATCTCTTCGCCGACGCGCCCGAACACCAGCGGATCGCCCGCCTTGAGGCGCACCACCCTATGGCCTTCGCCCGCAAGGCGCACGAGGAGCGCATTGATCTCGTCCTGCGGCATTGAATGGCGGCCCTTGCGCTTGCCAACCGACAGCCGCTCGGCATCGCGCCGGCCCATCGCCAGCACCGCTTCAGGCACCAGCGCGTCATAGACAATCACATCGGCCGATTGCAGCAGACGATGGGCGCGCAGCGTCAGCAGGTCTTCCGCGCCCGGACCGGCTCCGACCAGATAGACGATGCCGCGTGCGGGCGCGAGGCTTGCCTCCCTGAGGCCCTGCAAGGCAAGAATGCGCGCCTGCTCGTCATGGCCATCGAGCGCCAGGCGGCCGGCCTCACCGTCAAATATCCAGGCCCAGAATTTGCGACGCGATGCGCTGTCGTGAAGCGTCGTCATCACGGCTGTACGGATGGCTTGCGCGAGGGCGCCGAGGCGTCCGAATTGCGGCGGCAGGGCTGCCTCGATGAGCGCCCGCACGCGCTGCGCTAGAACGGGCGCGAAGCCATCGCTTGAAATAGCTACCGCAATCGGTGCGCGATCAACAATCGCCGGAACAGCAAAATCAGACAGGTGCGGGCGATCAACGACGTTAACCGGCACGCCACAGGCGCGCGTCATGGCGGACAGCGCAGCGTCCTGCTGTTCATCACCGCTGGCGATGAAAACAAGTGCTGCACCCTTGATCAGGCACGGACAAAGACCGAGAGCCACCTGCTCGACCTCGTGCTCGGCAATGAAGGCTGCAAGGTCAGCCGCAGGACAGGCCGAGATCAGCCGCAGCCGCGCCCTCGAGCGCACCAGGAGACGCAGTTTCTGCAACGCCTGGGCGCCATCGCCGACGACAAGCACGATGCGCCCGTCGACGTCATAGGAGACCGGAAAAAATCGCAGCTTCGCCACCCGTCCTCCCACGTCCTCGCGATTGATCAAGCTGTCCACGCCGCTGATTATGTTCCGCAACGAGCGCCGGCTCAAGGGCTTTCGCTGACAAAAGAATGAGCATCGTCGGAACGGGCTGGTTATAGAACAAAATTTCGATCTGTGTTGGAACGGAGAATAAACTTATCTCTTGCTGCGTCAGGCAAAGCGTTTAAGGGAAACTCCTTCCGTTACCAGGCGCGCCCGCACGGCTTGGGCCATGGCGATGGCGCCGGGGCTGTCGCTGTGAATACAGATGGTATCAACACCTGCCTTCAATATTTTTCCCGAGGCGGCGATGATCGCCTTGTCAGCCACCATCCGCCACGCCCGCTCAGCGACGACAGCGGGATCATGCAGGACCGAGCCCGGCTTTTGGCGCGACATCAGCGTGCCGTCATCTTCATAGGCGCGATCGGCAAATACCTCGCGCGCCAGCATGAGGCCTGAGGCTTCGCCGGCTCTTTCAATCTGCGACAGCGGCAGGACCACCAGCTTGAGCGAGGGATCGACCGCCTTGACCGCGTTCGCAACGGCGCGCGCCACCGGCGCTTCGACATAGGACATGTTGCCGAGCGCCCCATGCGCCTTCACATGCGTCACCTTCGCGCCCGCCATGGTGGCGATCGCCTGCAGGGCGCCGATCTGGTAGGCGACCATGGTTTCGATCTCGCTTTCGCTGAGGCCGATCATCGCGCGCCGCCCGAACCCCTGGAGGTCACGCAGGCCAGGATGGGCGCCAATGCCCACACCACGCGCTTTGGCAAGCCTCACCGTTTTCAGCATCACCTGATCATCGCCGCCGTGAAAGCCACAGGCGATATTGGCGCTGGTGACGATATCGAGCATGGCGGCATCATCCGCCATGGTCCACGGGCCGAAGCTTTCGCCCATATCGCTATTGAGATCGACCTGCATGGCGTTGTCCTCACGGGTTGTCGGTTTGCGCATCAACCGCCTGGCCGGCAAGATTGGCGGCAAGCAGCGCCTCGGCGGAGATCGTCCAGTCATGGGCATCGCCGACGTGCGCTGGCAAGTCGCCGAGCGCTGCGGCAAAGGCTCGGCTGGCCGTCTGCGCTTCGGCAACGCTCACCGCCTTGAAGCGCACCGCGCCGCCTGCCGGTATCTGGGCAAAGCGGTGAAGATCGCAAGAAAGGATAACAGCGATTTTAGGATAGCCGCCGGTGGTGCCACGGTCCGCCAGCAACACCAGCGGCTGGCCATTGCCCGGCACCTGGATGGCGCCATTGGTGATGCCGTCGGATACGATGTTGTGACCTTTGGCGTGGGCAAGCGGCGGACCTTCGAGGCGATAGCCCATGCGGTCAGAGGTGGCGGATATCCTCCACACCGTTTCCTGGAGTGCCGCAATGGCGGCAGGGGTGAAATAATCATCCTGGGGGCCCAGAACAATGCGGATCGGCCCATTATCGGCAGCGGGCAGCGCCAACCGGCGTTCGCCGGCTGATTGATCGGCATTACCAACCGTCAGAACATCGCCCGAGGCAAGCGCCCGGGGAAAAGGAGCGCCAAGACCAAGCCGCGCATGGACCGAGAAGCTGCCGAAGATCGGCTCGCCGGCGATCCCGCCCTCCATCGCCAGATAGGAGAAGACCGCGCCCTGCGCCGCCCTGATATCAAGCGTTTCCCCATCAGCGATGAGTGCCGTGGAATTAAACGCCAGTGTCCGCCCGTTAATCGACGCCGGGCGGGAGGCGCCACACAGGGCGATCCGCACCGCGCCGCCCTCTACTTTGAAGCGGCAGGCAAAGGGGCCGATTTCAATTGCCGGCGCCGTTTGTCTGGAACCGACGAGCGCGTTGGCGGCTGCAAGCGACCAGCGGTCAAGCGCGCCCGCAGTCCCAAGCCCATAACGCTGACCACCGAAGCGTCCGAAATCCTGTACGGATGTCACCGGGCCGACCTGAAGCACGCGCAGCTGGCTCAAGGCTGCACCTTTTCAGCAATCATCTCGCCTGCAGAAGCGCGCGCCTCAAGGCCAGCAAAGAGATCAGCCGCTATAGGCGCGAACGTCACCTCATCGCCCGGCTCGACCAGAAACATCGGCTCACGCCCCGGCTGATAGGTGCGCACCGGCGTGCGCCCGAGGAGATGCCAGCCACTGGGGGCGGCCAGACACTGGACACCTGCCTGCACACCGCCAATCGAAATGGTGCCGGCGGGTGTCTCAAGGCGCGGATCGTCGCGGCGCGGGGTGGCGAGTGCCGGATCAAGTCCGCCCAGATAGGCAAAGCCCGGCATGAAGCCCAGCATATAGACCCGGTAGATGCCGGCGCTGTGGCGGCGGATGACCTCCTCCTCGCGCATATGGTGGCGGGCGGCAATTTCGGCCAGATCGACGCCATACTCGCCGCCATAGACGACCGGAATGCGCCAGCGCGTGCCGGTTGCGCTATCTGAACCGCTCACGGCGGCAGCCTCCAGAAGGGCTGCCGACAGGTCGGCGTAGTCGAGGCGGAGCGGGTCATAATGAACGAGAAGCGAGCGATAGGTCGGCACCGTCTCGCTGATGCCCCCCACGGGGTGCCTGGCCAGATAGGCGTCCAGCGCCAGCACGCGACGATTGAGGGCGGCATCGACCGTATCACCATACTCGATGACCAGCGCCGCATCGCCGCACGGCTTGATGTGAGGTGGGTTGCTCATGTCCATGACAGCAGCGACTCTATGCATCGTGCTTCAGCAGAGCAACCGTGGACCCGCAGGCGTGTCAATGACGGCAAGGAGACGGATGACCTGACCTGACCGCAGCGTCGGCCTGGCGCACATGTCGAGCCGATCAATCAAGGCTGAAGCGACGGCGATGGCGGGCGTTTCAACGATGAGCTGGTTCAGCTTCAGCCCAGCCTCCGCCATGCGAGCCGCTTGCGGCCCAATCAACCCCCAGTCCATCAGATAAGGCGCTGCCCCGTCGAGGGGCAATGCCCCGTCGGCGGTCACACCGAAATGCCAGACGAGATCACCGCGGCTCGCACGGGTCACCGCACCCAGTACCGGAGCCTCGCGGGCCAGATGCTCGCTGAGGCGCGGTGTGCGTGCAACATAGGCACGCAAGCGCCGCCCCTCGTCCCAGTCCCGCCTGAGGCGCTGCTGATCGTCAAGGCCAAACCAGCGCGCATGAGAAGGCGTTGGTGCGGCGGGGTTGATGGCAAGCACTTCGAGAAAGACGTCGTTGCCGAGCTGGATCAGGCGATTATGGGTCCCCATCAGCGGATGCTCGCCGCCAGCGCCTGGTGTGACGCCCAGCATGTCCTCGACATGGGCGACGCCCGCCGCGAGCGAGGGGGCGATAATGACAAGATGGTCAAGGGTTGTCTGCGACATGCCTCATCATTCACGGATTGCCGGCAATGATCAATCGGCGCCCTTTGCTTGAGCGTGCATGGCGGCTATCACTTGGCGCCTGGACGGGCACGGGAGACGCGCATGCTGATCGGGGTGGTGGCCGATGATATGACAGGGGCGAGCGACGTCGCGCTGATGCTGGCGCGCGGCGGGCTCACCACGGTGCAGACGATCGGCGTGCCGCAAGGTGACCTGCCATCGGCGGAGGCGGTGGTGGTCGCCCTCAAATCGCGCACCGCGCCAGTCGAGGACGCGGTTGCGCAGTCGGTTGCAGCAGCCCGGGCGCTGCGGGCGGCGGGAGCGCAGCGCCTTCTCTTCAAATATTGCTCGACCTTCGATTCGACACCACAGGGCAATATCGGCCCGGTGGCGGATGCGCTGATGGATGAGGTCGGCGCGGATATCGCCCTCGTCTGCCCTGCCTTTCCGGCGGCGGGGCGCACCATCTATCAGGGCTATCTGTTCGTGAACGGGGAGCCGCTCAACGAAAGCGCCATGAGGGATCACCCGCTGACCCCCATGCGGGACGCCAGTCTCAGGCGCCTCATGGCCGCCCAAAGCGCCCATCGCGTCGGCCTGCTCGCTCTCGCAACCATCCGCAAGGGGGCGCAGGCGGCGCGCACGGCGATCGCGGCGCTGAAGCAGGAGGGCTTTCGCTACGCGGTTGCCGATGCCATCGATGATGAGGATTTGCGCATTCTGGCCGCCGCCATTTACGATCAGCCGCTCATCACCGGCGGCTCGGGCATCGCCCTTGGGCTGCCGGCGCTGCTGCGGAAGGGGGCGATGCACACCGCCTCGCCGTTTGACCTGCCCCCCGGCAAGGCAGCAATCCTCGCCGGCAGCTGCTCAGCGATGACGCGGCGCCAGATCGCCGCCGCACAAGCAGCCGGCGTGCCGGCGTTTGCAATCGACCCGCTTGCGCTTCCAGGAGGGGAGATCACCGCAGGCACGCTTGCTGAGTTTGCGCTGGCTGCGCCAAGCCCGGCGCTCATTTACTCCGGGTCCGAACCGGAACGGGTAGCCAAGGTGCAAAGCGTGCTCGGGCGCGAGGCGGCGGGCGCCATGATCGAGCATCTGCTGGCCGACACCGCCAGACTTCTGGTCGAGCGAGGTGTGACCCGTCTTGTGGTTGCCGGCGGGGAGACGTCAGGCGCGGTGGTGCAGGGGCTTGGCATCCGGGCGCTCTCCATCGGACCGGAAATCGATCCCGGCGTGCCGTGGATGCGTGTCATCGACGGGCCGGAAGCTGTTCGCGGGCTGACGATCACGCTCAAATCGGGCAATTTCGGCGCCGAGGATTTCTTCGTGAAGGCGCTGGCGGATTAAGCCAGCCCGCCGAGGCAGAGATATTTCATGTCGAGATATTCCTCGACGCCGAACTTCGAGCCCTCGCGGCCAAGGCCTGATTCCTTGACGCCGCCGAAGGGCGCCACCTCGGTGGTGATCATCCCCTCATTGACGCCGACCATCCCGTATTTCAACCCGTCCGACACGCGGAAGGCGCGAGCAAGATCGCTGGTGTAGAAATAGGCGGCCAGGCCGTATTCAGTGTCGTTGGCCATGGCAATGGCCTCCTCTTCGCGCTCAAAGCGAAAGAGGGGCGCGACGGGACCAAAAATTTCCTCGCGCGCCAGTTTCATCTGGGTGGTGACGCCGGTCAGCACGGTCGGCTCATAGAAGGTGCCGCCCAGGGCATGGGGTTTGCCGCCGGTGGCAATCCGCGCGCCCTTCTCGAGCGCGTCGGCGATCAGCCGCTCCACTTTCGCCAAGGCCCGCCCGTCGATGAGCGGCCCCTGCTGCGTGCCGGGCTCAAGACCGTTGCCGATCTTCATGCGGGAGGCGGCGGCGGCAAATTTTTCGGCAAAGGCATCATAAATGCCCGCCTGCACGAGAAAGCGGTTGGTGCACACGCAGGTCTGGCCAGAATTGCGGTATTTGGCGATCATCGCCCCTTCAACCGCGCGCGCTATGTCGGCATCATCAAAAACGATGAAGGGGGCGTTGCCGCCCAGCTCCATGGAGACGCGCTTCACCGTCGCCGCCGATTGTGCCAGCAGCAGCTTGCCAACCGCCGTCGAGCCGGTAAACGAGATTTTGCGCACCTGCGGGTTTGACGTCATTTCAGCGCCGATATCGGCCGGCGTTCCGGTGACGATGTTGACGACACCAGGCGGGATACCGGCCTTCTCCGCCAGGGCGCCCCAGGCAAGGCCTGAATAGGGCGTCAGTTCAGCAGGCTTCACCACCACCGTGCACCCGACCGCCAGCGCCGGGCCGATTTTGCGCGAGATCATGGAGGATGGAAAATTCCACGGCGTAATCGCCGCCACGACGCCGACTGGCTCGCGCGTGACGAGAATTTTGCGCCCGGGCCAGGGCGACGGGATGACATCGCCATAGACGCGCTGCGCTTCCTCGGCAAACCAGCGCACATAGGCGGCCGAAAACATCACCTCGCCGCGCGCTTCCGCCAGCGGTTTTCCCTGCTCGACGGTGAGCAGGGTGCCGAGCCCCTCCACTTCCTGCTCGATCAGATCAGCCAGGCGATGAAGAAGTTTTGCACGCTCTTTTGCCGTCGTTGCTTTCCACGCGGGCAGGGCCTTGGCTGCAGCCGCGATGGCACGCTTCGTTTCGGTGCGCCCCATATTCGGTACCGTGCCGATGACCTCGCCGGTGGCGGGGTCGGTGACATTGATCGTTGCGCCGCTGTCGGCGCTCACCCAGTGGCCATCGATCAGGTTGGCTTCGCGCTTGTAATCGAGCTTGTGCGACATGAAAGGCTCCCTGCGAGGTTAGATGGCGCGGATGGCGGATATCAGCTGATCATCAATAATCAGGCCTTCGCTCGCGGCGCGCTTGCGCTGCGCCATCCGCCGTTCGCCGGGCAGGCGAGCGCCTGGTTCATTATGGATCAAATCCGCCAATTCAGCGACTCGCATCGGCCCGCGCGGCGAGAGGGCCGCCATGTCAATGGCGATGATCAGCTGGCCGGTGCCGGGCGGTGAGCCCTGATCGTCAAGAAAGGACGTTGCTTCCGAGGCGAAGCGGGCACCGGTGAGAGCTGCGGCGAGCAGTTCGACCATCAGCGCCAACACGGCCCCCTTGCCCTCTCCCATCGGCTCCATGGTACCGGCAAGCGCCTCGTCGGGGTCGGTGGTTGGACGCCCGTCGCGGTCGCGAGCCCAGCCTTCGGGCAAGGTGTCACCGCGCTGCTTGGCCGCCATGATGTTACCGCGCGCCACTTTCGACAACGCAAGATCGATGACGAGGGGCGCACCGCTATGATCGATGCAGGCAAAGGCGATGGGGTTGGTGCCCAGCAGCGCGCGGCGCCCACCGGCTGGCGCCATGGCGCCAGGCGTATTGGCAAAAAGAAGGGCGGCCAGCCGATGTTCGGCAAGAGCCTCGACGACAAGGCCTGCCGCGCCAGCATGATGGGAACGGGTGATGGCAGCCGCCGCAATGCCCTGCTGGCGGGCGATGGCCGGCAATTCGGCAACCGCGACGTCAAGCGCCGGATAGGCAAAGCCATGAGCGGCATCAACGCGCAACACGCCAGGCGCCGGGCGGGTGGCGCGTGGCGTTGCCGCCCCGTCGATCTTGCCTACCCTGACCTGGGCTGCATAACTCGGCAGCCGCGACATGCCGTGACCCTTGAGGCCGTCCGCCTCGGCAGCGACGAGGGCGCGGGCGACGGTCGCTGCAATCGCCTCGCGACAACCGGCGCGCACGAGCGCCTCGGCAGCAAGCGCACGGGCGCCGGCAATCGTCAAACGAGCCATATCAGGCCAGCACCATCAGCCCACCGGCAACCAGGATCAGCAGCACCAAAGTGGTGCCGCAGAATACGGCGATATGACGCCAGCCAATGGCCAGGATTGCTCGCGCCGAGGTACCAAGGCCGAGAGCGGCAATCGCCAGCAGCAGGCCCCAGCCGGAGAGCTGGACAACAAGGGATTTGAGCGGAGCGAAGACCTGTTCCAGTGCCGGTTGTGTCACCAGCAAGCTGTTGATGACAGCCAGCACGAGGAAAACAAGCGCAAACAGCGGCACGGGCACCCGCGCTTCGCCCGTCCGCTCGCCCGAGCGCATAAACCACCAGCCGACCGCCAGCACCACCGGCAGCAGCAAAAACACGCGGAAGAGCTTGACGATCACCGCCGTCGTTCCAACATGCTCGGATACAGCATAGCCAGCGCCCGCCACCTGAGCGACATCATGGATGGTAGCGCCAAGGAGAATACCGGTCGCCTGCGGCGACAAGCCCATCGCAACGCACAGCGCCGGATAGGCAATCATGACGAGCGTCGACAGGCCATTGGCAGCAACGACCGTAAAGGCCACGTCAGCTGCTTTCGAGCGGTAATCAGGAACGACCGTGGCCGTTGCCAGCGCCGCCGATGCGCCGCAGACGGCGGTGGCAGCCCCTGCCAGCGCCCCATACCCGCTCTGGCACCTCAGCAAGCGGGCAAACGCCAGGCCCGAGGCGAGCGTGACGGCCATGCTGACGACGACCAGCAGGGCGATGCCAAAACCAAGGGCAGCGATATCGCCCAGCGCGACTTTGAGGCCAAGCAGCGCAATGGCGATGCGCAGCAGCTTCTTGACACACCAGGTCAACCCGCCATCGAAGACAGGCTGGCTCGCCAGACGATTGAGCGCGATGCCGATGAGGAGGGCAATCACCATCGGGGGAACAATCACCGCGCCCCCACTCAATCGCTTGATGAATGGTTCAAGGAAGAGAGCAGCGACCGAGACCAAAGCCGCGAGGGCTATTCCCGGCGCAACACGCGACAATACGCCAGAAGAAGTCCGCACCTTGTCGCCCGTCACAGCCATGCTGTCTGGTCCTTTTCCTTTCCGGGCGCTAGTGCCCAAGCCGTGTCCGGCTGGCAGACCTCATGCCATCACATGGTGCCAACAGGCCCGCGCGACAGCCTAACGCGCGCCTTGCGGCGGGTCATGTCGCAGCGCAGCACATTCCAGAGGTCGGATCCAACTTGCGGATTGTTGCTAGACAGATACCGGGCTGGCATCGTTGAACTCCCTGCGGCGACCGCAAAACCGGTCGTTCTGGCGCAACGGGCAGAAGACATCAGCGTGCTGCCTTCGTCAATCAGCACCATCAGGATGCCGGACGAGAAGGCGGGGCTTACGCTGCCGTTGTCGCAAAAGTTTCATTGTGGAGCCTGATTGCTGCCTTGAATTGCTGAAATAACACGGTGTCGGCTGAATATTTGAAAAAATTAACGATTTATCAAAGGTCGACGGCCTTTTCTCATTTTTAACGAGCCGGACCGCCGGCACAGAGGCATTGGATACCGCACATGCAAGATTTGTTTCCCATGATCGTCACCGCCAGCACGGCAGCACTGACCGCCGCTGCCGCCCTGTCGCTGGGTCGTCTGCCGCTTGACCGCGTCGAGCGCGACAAGCGCGAGCTAACCGCCGCGGACGAGACAAAAAAAGAAATTGAATAATTATTCACACATCATGATCGCGCTGCGTCCCTGATGGCGCACGAAAAAGCGGCGGACCTTTTCGGTCGCGCCGCTTTTTTCACGCCTTCTGGCGTCGATTTCAATTCAAAACGAGCGATTTTTCCTTTTCATCGCGCAGCGATCTGGTTGTCAGCGGTGACAACCACGGTAAAGAACCAGCTGCCCGGCGCGCGCCCAGGACGGCGTCGAGAAAAGCCAGCGCTTCGCGGTCGTCTTTCAGGGCCTGGGGATCAAGGACGGGCATGTCATCACCTTTGTCGATCATTGAGGCGAATGCGTGTCGTGTCACGTAATGTTACGAAATATTTCATGAGCAGAGTGTTAACGCTCACAGTCAAAACGCACTCACAGGCCAAGTTGTTCCGGCGTGCGTCCCGCCCGCCGCTTGTAGACCGGCAATGACCAGTTGAAGCGCAAGGCAAGGGCGCGCAGTCCAAATCCCGACAGAAACGCCAGTGACGTCGCAAAAGCCGCCGGCAAACCGGCATGGATCATCAAGACATCAAGGAGGGCGGCGAGGAAGGCGGCAGAGATATATATTTCCCGGCGCAGGATGAGCGGACTTTCTCCGCCCAGGACATCCCGGATCATACCGCCGAAACTGGCCGTCACGACGCCCATGACAATGGCGGTGATGCTATGACTGCCCGCCGCCAGCGCCTTCTCGCACCCCTTGAGGGCGACGGCCGTCAGCCCGACGGCATCGAACCACAGCAGCAGGCGATAGCGGCTTTCGGGAATATGGGCAGTGAAGAAGACGATGGCTGCAACCACGGAGCAGATGACGACGCTGGTTGGATCGGCAACCCAGAACACCGGCACGCCCAGCAGCAGATCGCGGACCGTGCCGCCGCCTACCCCGGTGACGGTGGCAAGCAGCGCAAAACCGACGATGTCCATTTCCTTGCGCGAGGCAACAAGGGCGCCGGAAGCGGAAAACACAATAATGCCGGCATAGTCAAACAGCATGTGCATGTCAGGCATTGGCGAAACTCCGGGCAGGAAAGCGGGATGCGCGCAGATTAGGCAGGTTGAGGCGGCAACACCATCACGCGCGCGCGCTGCAAAAGCTCTTTGACTTGAGCGCTGCTGCCTGCGTTTATGGTCGCAAAACATCAGGGAGATATGTCCGCTCATGAATGATCAGCCCCGTTCCTCGCGCCCGACGTTCACCGATCAGGAAGCGCTCGATTTCCATTCGCAGGGAAAGCCCGGCAAACTTGAAATCCGCGCCACAAAACCAATGGCGACACAGCGCGATCTGTCATTGGCCTATTCGCCGGGTGTCGCCATTCCGGTTCTGGCGATTGCTGCGGACCCGGCAAAGGCGTTCGATTACACCAACAAGGCCAATATGGTGGCGGTGATATCGAACGGGACCGCCATTCTGGGGCTTGGCGATCTGGGCGCGCTGGCCTCAAAGCCGGTGATGGAAGGCAAATCCGTTCTCTTCAAGCGCTTTGCCGACGTCAACGCCATCGACCTTGAGGTCGACACCAAGGATGCGGACACCTTCATCAATTGCGTGCGCCATCTCGGCCCGGCCTTTGGCGGTATCAATCTGGAGGACATCAAGGCGCCGGAATGTTTCATCATCGAAAGCCGCCTGCGCGAGCTGATGGACATCCCTGTCTTTCATGATGACCAGCACGGCACGGCCATCATCACGGCTGCCGGCCTCATCAACGCCTTCGATCTGACGGGGCGCGACATCAGCAAGGTGAAAATGGTGTGCAACGGCGCCGGGTCTGCTGGCATCGCCTGCATTGAGCTGATGAAGGCGATGGGCATGTCGGCCGACAACATCATCCTGTGCGACACCAAGGGCGTCGTCTATGCCGGCCGTACCGAGGGCATGAACCAGTGGAAGGCCGCCCACGCAGCCTCCACCCCGGCGCGCACGCTGGCGGAGGCCATGAAGGGCGCTGACGTCGTTCTGGGCCTGTCAGCCAAGGGTGCGCTCACGGCACAGATGGTGGCAAGCATGGCCAAGAACCCGATCATCTTTGCGATGGCCAATCCCGATCCGGAAATCACGCCGGAGGAGGTCGCGGCAGTGCGCGGCGATGCTATCGTTGCCACCGGCCGTTCGGATTATCCGAACCAGGTCAATAATGTGCTGGGCTTTCCGTTCATTTTCCGGGGTGCGCTCGATGTCCGCGCCACCCAGATCAACGAAGAGATGAAGATTGCCGCCGCCAAGGCGCTCGCCATGCTGGCGCGCGAGGATGTGCCAGATGAGGTGGTGTCGGCCTATCGCGGCGCCCGCCCGCGCTATGGGCCCCAGTACATCATACCCGTCCCCTTCGATCCCCGGCTTATCTCGTCCATTCCTCCGGCCGTGGCGCAGGCGGCGATGGCCTCAGGCGTCGCCCGCAAGCCGATTGCCGATATGGACGCCTACCGCATGGAGCTGGCGTCGCGGCGCGATCCGGTGATTGCGACCTTGCAACGGGTGCATACGGAAGTGCGCCGCCATCCCAAGCGCATCGTCTTTGCCGAAGGCGAGGAAGAACAGGTCATGCGCGCCGCGCAAGCCTTCGTTGCCGCCGGGCTTGGCAGCGCCGTCCTCGTCGGGCGTGAGGACCGGGTCAGGGAGATCGCGCGCCAGGCCGGTATCGATCTGCACGATGGCATTTCGGTCATCAATGCCCGGCTCAGCGAGCGCAGCCGGATCTATGCCCAGTTTCTCTATGAACGCCTGCAGCGTCAGGGATTTCTGCAACGAGACTGTCAGCGCATGGTCAATCAGGACCGCAACATCTTCGCTGCCTGCATGGTGGCGCGCGGCGATGCCGATGGCATGGTCTCGGGCGTCACCCGCAACTCGTCGGTCGTCATGGACGAGGTGCGCCGCGTCATCGATGTGAAGCCGGGGCACCGGGTGATCGGCGTGTCGATTGTCATTTCGCGCCAGCAGATGGTGCTGGTGGCCGACACGGCGGTCACCGAAATGCCGAGCGCACGCGAACTCGTCGAGATCGCCATCGAGGCGGCCGGCGCGGCGCGGCGTCTGGGTCTCGAGCCGCGCGTGGCGTTCCTTGCCTTCTCGAATTTCGGCCATCCCGCCGGCGAGCGTTCGCAGAAGGTCATCGAGGCGGTCAAACTTCTGGGCGAGCGCAAGGTCGACTTTGAATACGATGGCGAGATGGGCGCCGATGTGGCGCTCAACGGCGATATCATGCGCACCAGCTATCCCTTCTGCCGCCTGTCGGGGCCGGCGAATGTGCTGGTCATGCCAGCCTTTCACTCAGCCGCCATCTCCACCAAGATGCTGCAGGAGCTGGGAGGGGCAACGGTTATCGGCCCGCTCATGGTTGGTCTTGATAAATCGGTGCAGGTGGCCCCGCTCGGCGCCCGCGACAGCGACATCGTCAATGCCGCGGCCCTTGCTGCCTTCGATATCGGCGGGTCGGTGTAGCGAGCGGACAATCACAGCGACCAGCGCGCGCCCTCGCGCTGGTCGCCGGCAAGCACCAGCGCCCACCAAGGCCCGCCTGCACCATCGGCGCGGGCAAGGCCGATGCGGGTGGCATCCGCCAGTCGAAGGTTGCGGTCATGGGGGGGTGAGCCACGCCATGACAGGATGGCGCGCGTGACATCGGGAGTGCCGCGGCTGATATTTTCAGCGGCAATCACATCCCGCACGCCGACTGCGTCCAGACGCTGGCGCAGCGCGCCGGCAATCTCATGGGAGAGGAGGCCTGCCTCACCCATCGCCACCGCCTGGCGCAGGGCTGCGGCGCGCAACGCCGGATCAAGGCGCACCGGCTGCAGGCCCGCCTGCGCCCGGTAGGCATTGATAGCGGCAAGCGCCTGCGGCTCATCGCTCGTCGTTGCGGTTATATCGCGGCGCGGCGGACCAGCGCAGGCGGACAGCACCGCCAGTCCACTTATGCAAAGCATGCATTGGAGAAAGGCGCGGCGGGTGTCTTCCAGCCGACAAGAGAGTGTGATTTGCATTGGCTGGCGTTTGAGGTTTCCTGACCGCTGATACCCTCCTGGAGACAGAGCATGATCAAATTCTACTTTCATCCCTCGCCAAACCCTCTCAAAATTGCCCTTTTCCTGGAAGAAGCGGGCCTGGCTTACGACACGGTCTCGATCGATACCCGCAAAGGCGAGCAATTTTCACCTGAATTTCTGAAAATCAATCCCAATGCCAAGACGCCCGCCCTCACCGATGATGATGTCGCGATCTTCGACAGTAACGCCATCCTGCTTTATCTGGCTGAAAAAACCGGCAAGTTCCTGCCGGAAAATTCACTCGCAGCGCGCGGCCCGATGCTGTCATGGCTGATGTTCGTGGCAACCGGCATCGGCCCCTATTCCGGCCAGTGCGTGCATTTCCGCCATTTCGCGCCGGAGCCCAAGGACTACGCGGTGCAGCGCTACGCCTATGAGGCGAACCGCCATTACGGCATCCTCAACGATCAGCTTGGCAAGAACCGCTACATGCTGGGCGACACCTACACCATCGTCGACATGGCGGTGTGGGGGTGGGCGCGTGTCGTTCCGTTCGTGATCGGTGATGATGCGTGGACGAAATTCCCGCATGTGAAACGCCATCTCGATGAAATCAACGCCCGGCCGGCAGCCCAGCGTGCCGAATCACTGAAAGCGAAATTCGCCTTCAAGACCGATTTCGACGAGGAGGCCCGCAAGAACCTCTTCCCGCAGATCGGTGCCAAGATCGCCTGACGCAAGATCGCCTGAACGACGGCAAGCCATAACCGACCAGCCCCGCGTGACCCTCGGTTCACGCGGGGTTGTCATTCTGTTTGTCTAGACGCCGTGGACGCGCTTCAGCGCCGCGAAATGGAGGATCGCCTGATGCTCCAGCACCTGCATGTACTGGCGCGCGGTTTCCGACAGCAAGGGTTCGGGAATGAGGTTCAGCTGCAGGCCGGTTGACATGGCCAGCACCTGCTGGTGGCAGGCACGATCAAGATAATAGAGATCATCGAACGCGACCGCCACTGACGGGCCACCGATGGTGATGCCGTGATTGGCCAGGAACACCACGTCGGCACTGGCGTCATCCTTGTTGATGGCGGTGATCGCCTCGCCTTCTGCGGCATCGAGCGCCAGCCCGCCGAAATGATCCTGATAGGCGATGCGCTGGTGGAAGCGTGTGGCCGTCTGGTGAGCCATCGCCAGGCGTCCGCCCTTCACCATGGTGAGGCAGGTGGCAGACGGCATATGGACATGCAGCACGCAGGCGTGCCGGGGATTGGCGCGATGGGCGGCGATATGGATGTTGCGCGCCGTTGCCTCCACCTCGCCTTCGCCCTCGATCACCCGCCCCTCGCCGTCAATGAGCAAGAGCATCTCGCCGGTCATTTCCGACCAGTGGACGCCATAGGGATTGATGAGGAAACGCTCCTCGTGGCCTGGTACCTGCAGGGAGAAATGGTTGCAGATGCCCTCGCTGTAGCCAAAGCTTTCGGCAAGGCGGAAGGCGGCGGCAAGATCGCGGCGCAGTTCACCGGCAGTGACAGCCATCATCGCCTCCCTTCATCTGCTCCCCTTCAGCGCGGGGCCAGCACCATCACCATCTGGCGGCCTTCAAGGCGCGGTTCAAGCTCGACCTTGGCGACCTTGGCAAGTTCTTCCTTCACGCGGTCCAGCACCTTGAAGCCGAGATCGGGGTGCGCCATTTCGCGGCCACGGAAGCGCATGGTGATCTTCACCTTGTCGCCCTCCTCGAAGAACGAGTGCATGGCGCGCATCTTGACGTCGTAATCATGATCATCAATCGCCGGGCGCAACTTGATTTCCTTGATTTCGACGATCTTCTGGTTGCGGCGGGCCTCGGCGGCCTTCTTCTGCGCCTGATATTTATATTTGCCGTAATCGAGGATTTTGCACACCGGCGGCGCGGTATTGGGGGAAATCTCGACGAGATCAAGCCCGGCGGCTTCCGCCATGCTCATGGCGGTCTCGGTCAGGACGATGCCATGATTCTGGCCTTCCTGATCGATGAGCTGGATTTCACGAATGCGGATGTCGCGGTTGATACGGGGGCCGTCTTTGGCGGCAGGGGCGGCGGGGCGCTGGAATGGGCGACGAATGGTGGTGGTCTCCTTGAGGAAGCGGCAAGTGCAGGGTCAATCCATCTTCTTTATCATCTTTGCCCCACGACGGGGAGAGAAAATTGTCGTTTATGGCGATGAAGTCAAGAATGGGCGTCAAAATATTCAATTACAGAAGCGGCGCCTGCTCGCTTCCCGCCTGCGCAAGCTGCACCAATTGCGTATTCACGCCCTCTCCGTCAGTCGGGACGCGGGCATAGTCGCAGATCGTGACACTCGCGAGGCGTTTTGCAAAAGCTGGCCTGAGCTCGCGAAGCTGAAAACAGGCTAACTGTCAGAACAGATGCCGCTACGCCTCAACGCGTGCCGATTGATCGGCGCGACGCGGAAGCCTGGCGATCTTCTCGCCGACTTCACCCGCGACGAGCCGAAGCTCGTAGAGCTGTTGAAGGTTCATCCAGAATTGTGGGCTGGTGCCGAACCAGTGACCAAGGCGCAGGGCTGTATCTGCCGTGATGCCGCGCTGACCGTTGATGATGGCGGTGATCCGGTTGACCGGCACTTCGATCTGCCGTGACAACCCGGCGGCGGACATGCCCAGTTCGCGCAACTCCTCGGCAAGATGCTCACCAGGATGGATAGGTGTACGGGCCATGAGGTGTGCTCCTTCAGTGATCGTCGACGATTTCTATATCTGCGGGACCGGGCGATCCCCCCGGCCACGAAAAGCAGATCAGCCACTGGTCGTTGATGCGGATCGAGAATTGTCCGGCACGATCGCCTTTCAATCGTTCCAGCCGGTTGCCAGGCAAAGCGCCAAGATCGGCAAGGCACGTTGCCGCGTCCATCCGGTCAAGCCGGATTTCGGCTTGCCGCGCGAAACCGGAAAACTCTTTGACGTGTTCTCCGGCAGCGAAACGCTCGGTTCGCTTATCGCGATAGCTGACGATCATAGATGATAGCAATAGCAAGAATTACGCGTTCCGTAAAGCGTAATTCAAAGTCTTCCGGCAGCACACTTCTGGTACATTTCTGCGCCTCTTTATGCACGCAGAATGCTTTTGCGCATCAAGGGAGCGGTAAATTGTATGCACATCCCCCTCAATTCCCCTGAATGCGCTTCACCGTCGCGCTCGTGCTCACCCCCTCGACCAGCGGCAGCAACACGACCTTGCCGCCGTTCGCCGTCACCACATCGGCGCCCACCACGTGCCTGCCGGCATAATCAGCCCCCTTGAAGAGGCGGTCGGGGAGAAGGGCTTCGATGAGGCGGGCGGGCGTATCCTCGTCGAACACAATCGACAGATCGCAGAAATCGAGGCAGGCAATCAGCCTTGCTCGCGTCTGCTCATCTTGCACCGGGCGCGTCGGGCCCTTGAGGCGGCGCGTGGACGCGTCGGAATTGACGCCGACGATCAGCACATCGCATTGGGCGGCCGCCTGCTCGAGCGAGTTCAGATGGCCGCCATGCAGCAGATCGAACACGCCATTGGTGAAGCCGATGACCAGGCCCTGCGCCCGCCAGATGCGCACCCTGTCAAGCGCTGCGGTGAGCGCCTGCGGGCGGTGCGACTGGTCAAGATGCAAAGCGTGGCGCAATTCGCCGACGCTCAGCGTCGCGGTTCCCGGTTTGGCAACGACGATGCCGGCTGCCGCATTGCCAAGATGCACGGCAAGCTCCAGCGGCAGCCCGCTCGCCACACCGGCGGCGACGGTTGCAATCGCCGTATCACCGGCGCCCGAGACATCGAACACCTGACGGGCGAGGGCATGGACATGGAAGGCCTGCCCGCCGCGCTTCAGCAGCGTCATGCCCTGTTCGCTGCGGGTGAGCAGGATGGCGGCGATATCGAAGCGCTCGAGGGCCGCCCGGCAGGCGCGCTCGGCACTTGCATCATCATTGGCGGCGATCCCGGTGGCGGCCAGAATTTCCTTGCGATTGGGGCTGACGAGGCTGGCGCCGCGATAGCGGTTGAAATCATCGGTCTTGGGGTCGACGAACACCGGCTTGCCGGCGGCGATTGCGGCCGTAATCACAGCTTCCGCCACCTTGCCTTCGAGCACGCCCTTGCCATAGTCGGAAAGGATCACGACGTCGACAACAGCAAGGTGGCGAGCGGCAGCCTCGATCAGGCTCTGGGCGATGGCGGCTGTGGGCGCACCGGTTGTTTCTTCATCGATGCGGATCATCTGCTGGTGCTGCGACAGAATGCGGGTTTTCAACGTGGTGCGCCTTGCGGGGTCGGCAATCGCTTCCACCGCCAATCCTGCCTCCTGCGCGAGGCGGCGGAGCAGCGCGGCATTGGCGTCATCGCCGCACAGGCCAAGAAGCGTCGCGCTGCCGCCATAGGCCACGAAATGGAGGGCCACATTGGCCGCCCCGCCCAGCGCATGGCGCTCGCCGGTCGCCAGCACCACCGGCACCGGCGCTTCAGGCGAGATGCGCGCCACATGCCCGTCGACATAGCGATCAACGATCATGTCGCCGATGACGAGTGCGCGCACCGCGCCCAGCCGGTCAAGGCCGGTGGCAAGCAAGCGCAGGCTGTTGTCGTCGAGCATCGGATGTCCCTGGTCAAGGCGCTGTGCGTCTGGATTTTCAGTCTCTTCCTGCCAGAGCCCCAACGGCGCGTAAAGGCAGGTGACGGCGTGATGGCGAATTGCCACGATTGACGTCGCGGGTGCAAAAAGCCATGTCTTGCCAGGTTCGGCGATGGTTTCGTCAATTCATGACTGGCTACTGCCCGTCTGCTGTTGAAGCGTGCGCGATAGGCGAATGGAATGATTATTGTCACCGGCGGCGCCGGGTTTATCGGCTCTAATCTGGTTGCCGCACTCAATGCGCGCGGGCGGCGGGATATTCTTGTCGTTGATGATCTGAGCGACGGGCGCAAATGCCTCAATCTGGCGCGCCTGCAGGTGGCCGATGTCATGGACAAGGACACCTTCCGCCACATGCTCGTCAACGGCGCTTCCTTCGGCCCGGTTGACGCCGTGTTTCATCAAGGAGCCTGCGCTTCCACCACCTTGTGGGATGGCAAGGCGATGATGGCCGCCAATTACGATTATTCCAAAGATGTGATGGCGTGGTGTGCGGCGCGCAAGATACGATTTATCTACGCTTCGTCAGCGGCGGTTTACGGGCGGCGCACGGCCTTCACCGAGGATGAGGGAGCCGAAGGGCCGATCAACCCTTACGGCTATTCGAAATGGCAGTTCGACCAGTATGTGCGCGCCCACCCCGACCATCTGCCGCCGCAAACGGTAGGGTTGCGCTATTTCAACGTCTATGGCCCCGGTGAAACCCATAAGGACAATATGGCTAGCGTCGCCTTCCATCTCGACCGGCAATTGCGCGAAGGCGGCGAGGCACGTCTCTTCAAGGGCTCGCACGGTTACGGCGACGGCGAACAACTCCGCGATTTCATCTATGTCGGCGATGTCGCAGCGGTGAATTTATGGTTCCTCGATCATCCCGACGTGTCGGGCATTTTCAATGTCGGCACCGGCAAGGCTGAAAGCTTCAACCAGGTGGCGCGCGCGGTCCTTGCCTGGCATGGCGCAACCAAACTCAGCTATATTCCCTTTCCGCCTGCGCTCGAGGCTGCCTATCAGCCCTTCACGCAAGCCGATCTGACGCGTCTGCGGCAAGCGGGATGCGATATCGCTTTCAAGGATGTCGCATTAGGCGTGCGGATCTATCTTGATCGTATGGCCCAGGAGCACTAGGCGCGCCATGAAACGGCTTATCATCGGCCCCGCCTGGGTCGGCGACATGGTAATGGCGCAGGCGCTTGCCCGCCGCCTCCGACGGCTCGACCGTGCCGGCAGCGTTCACATGATGGCACCGGCCGCCACGTTTCCGCTGATTGCCCATATGCCCGAGATCGATCGCGGCTGGCTTCTCGATATCGCTCATGGACGGCTGCATCTGCACAAACGCTGGCAATTGGCAGGAAGCCTGCGCAGCGAGCGCTTCGACGAGGCGATCATCCTGCCGCGCAGCTTCAAATCAGCGCTCGTCCCTTTTCTTGCCGGTATTCCACGCCGTGTCGGCATGATCGGCGAGATGCGTTACGGCCTGATCAATGTCGCCCTGCCCGCAGCGTCTGCAAACCGGCGCACTGTCGATGAGTTCGTTCGTTTCGCCGGCGCGTCCGACCTTGCCGAGGACGAGCGTCCACGCCTCAGGGCCGGCCATGAAGCGACAGCATCGATTGCACGCCTTGATCTTCACAATGACCGGAAACTGGTTGTTCTCTGCCCCGGCGCCGAGTACGGGCCGGCAAAGCGCTGGCCGGCCTATCATTTCGCGGGACTTGCCGGGCTGCTGGCACAGCGAGGCATTGCCTCGATCATCGTCGGCGGCGCCAAGGAGCGCGCGCTTGGGCAGGAGATCACCGCCGGTCTTGAGCCGGGCCTTGTTCATGATCTGACCGGACAGACAACGCTTGCGGAAGTGATTGGCCTTCTCGCCCGCGCCGATGTGGTGGTGAGCAATGATTCCGGCCTCATGCATATTGCCGCAGCCCTCGACCGCCCGCTCATTGCGCTCTTCGGTTCATCAAGCCCTGAGCGTACCCCCCCACTCAGCCCGCATGCGCACATTCTCTCAACCGATATTTCCTGCCGGCCCTGCTTCAAGCGTGATTGTCCGCTTGGCCATACGGATTGTCTGGTGAAGCTCGATGTGGCGCGCGTCGCGGCGGCGGTATTGGACCGGCTCGCTTAACATCGCTCCGCCGTCATTACCCGATCGATGGCCGCAATCACCTGAGACAGCGGCAGTTCATCAAGGCAGCGCGAGCGCGACAGATAATGATTATCGCAACCGGTGCGCTGACAGGGCAGGCAATAAAGCGGCTTCTGGACAACGGCGACACGGCCATGGATCTGGATCGTCCCGGACGGCACCCACGGGGTGGCATCAGCCCCGTTCGGCCAGGGACCGATGTCATGTGGCGAGGCTGGACCATAAAGCGCCACCGTCGGACAGCCGGCGGCGGCTGCCAAGTGGCTCATCGATGTATCAGGGCCGACATAGATCGAAGCCTTCGCCAGCAACGCTGCATTGGCGATGAAATCCAGCCGACCATCAAGCCGCATGATCGGCACCCCCGCCTCGTTCCATACGCTGTCAAGATAGGCGCGCTCGTCAGCTCCCGGCCCGCCGGTTGCAACGATGGTTAGACCACGCGCCGACAAAATGCGCGCCAATCCCTGCCACCCCTGACGATGCCAGCGACGATAGGCATACATCGGATTGGCGTGGAGCACCGCATAGGGTTGGTCGGGAAAGAGGTGCGCTGGCGCCGCGCCTTGCGGGGCGGCCAATGTCAAGTGACGCGGCACGCCCAGCGCGTCCGACAGGCGGGCCAGATTGATGACGCGGTGCTCGCTCGCCAGTTCTTCGACGGATTGCGAAAGCAATCGCGATTTCCACCAGCGACCGGCTGCCTTCCGGCCCACCAGGCCGATGGAATGTCGCCCCATGGCGAGAGCAAGCCCGGTCGGGCGGTCACCTGATTGCGTCGAGATCGCCACATCGTAGCGCTGGCCTAGAGTTCGACCAGTCCTGAATAATTCGCGCAAGCCCGGCTTCAACGACAGCGTCAGCACATTGCTGACGTCGCAATTGCCCGCCAGCATGCCCTGCGTGCCGGCAAAAACCAGCACATCGATGCGGGCCTGCGGATAGGCGCGCCGCAGCGTCGCGACAAGCGCAGTCGTCAACAGCACATCGCCCAGGCGGCGCAGCGTGATGACCAGGATCGTTGACCTGTCACCATTAACGGGCACGGCGCCGTTCATGAGGTGGTGATGTCACAATGAACGCGGTCAAGGGTCGATATCCCCTGTTCGGCGATGATGCGGCGGGACGCGATCACGCCATCAAGCCGCTGGCGGTTGGCGGCGAAGGCGGAGCGGTCTTCAACACCGTGCCAGAGGTGGAAGACGCCGGTTGAAAAGCGCCCGTCCTTGCGCCTGACCCCGGCGTGGAGCAGGCGGATGGCAAGATCGCTATCTTCCAGCCCCCAGCCCTGAAAGGCACTGTCGAGCCCGTCAACGCGCAGGAGGTCCCTCCGCCACACCGCGAGATTGCAGGTGCGCACGCCTTCCCAGCGCTGGCCAGCGTGACGACGCCAGCCGCCATCGGGCAGGTTCAGCACCGGCAGCAGGCGATTGATCCGACCCGACAGGCGCGCGAGCGCAAGGCGCGATAGAGACCAGGCTTCAGGGGTCAGTCGGCCCGCCAACACATCGGCGGTGAACCGTTGCGACAGCAGCAGGCGATGGCCGGAGACGAAATATCCCGGTTCGGCAAGTGCGGTATGGCGCGCGATAAAATCGCGGCGCGGCAGACAGTCGCCGTCCAGGAAGATGACCACATCGCCGCTGGCCGCCGCCACTGCCCGGTTGCGCACCTCGGCAGCACGAAATCCGCGATCCTCCTGCCAGATATGGCGCAGCGGCACAGCCAGTCGCGATTGCCATGAGCCTATGACGTCGGCGGTGGTGGCGCCCGACCCATCATCAGCGATCAGCACCTCGACCGGCAGGCGAACCTGACGCGCCACCGCGCGCAACACCGCGTCCAGCGCGTCGGGACGGTTATAGGTCGTGATGATGAGGGATGGTGTTAAACTCATGGTCCCTTGCATCGCCCCGCAATTGCCCGGCGACTTTTCGCTGGCGTGACGTAGTGCGCCTCTATACGGCCTCAAGGGTCAAAGCGGAAGCAGCCGGCTTGGGGTCAGGACCCGTTAGTTCAGGCAAAACGGCATGGCACGAATGGATAAAATGGCAGAACACACCTATCTTGACGTAGGGCAACGACGGATTGCGATCATGTCGCGGACCGGAGAGGGTCCCGGCCTCGTCTGGCTTGGCGGTTTCCGTTCCGACATGACCGCTACCAAGGCGAGCCATCTGGAAGGTGTGGCCACCCGCCACAGGCTGGCCTATACGCGCTTTGACTATGGCGGGCATGGACAGTCGGACGGTGCGTTTGCCGACTTCACGCTCAGCGACTGGATCGCCGACGCGCTTGCGGTCCTCACGCGCGCAACCAGCGGTCCGCAACTCCTCATCGGCTCATCAATGGGCGGGTGGATCGCGTTGCGGCTTGCCGAGACACTCATCGCCAGAGGCGACAGCGCGCGACTTGCCGGTCTCGTCCTGATCGCGCCAGCGCCCGACTTCACGGAGCGGCTGATGTGGCAGGGCTTCAGCCAAGCCATCCGACGCGAGATCACCGAGAAGGGGGTATGGCTGCGCCCATCGGCCTATGCGCCTGAACCCACGCCGATCACCCGTGCCCTCATCGAGGATGGGCGCCGCCACTTCGTATTGGATCGCGGCCTCGATCTGCCACTGCCTATCCATATTGTGCATGGAACCGGCGACCCTGACGTCCCGGCTGAGCTGTCGGTGGAACTGATGGGCCGCCTGCGGCGTTCATCCGTGACGATGACCCTCATCAAGGATGGCGATCACCGCTTGTCGAGCCCTGAACAGCTCGCGGCTCTTGAGAGAATTGTTCTGGGCATGGTAAGCGAAGGACGTGGAAGCGTGAACACGCCTGATCGCGCGAAAGGAAACGCCCATGGCCCTTGAGGCCGACCTGATCGTTGATCGCCGCCGCCTGCGCAGCCAGGTCAGCCGCTGGCGCTTTCTTGCTCTCGCCATTCTTGCCGTAGGACTTCTCGCAACGGGGTGGGTGATCGCCAAGCGCCCGGGAAGCACCACGACCAGCGATCACATCGCCCGGGTGTCTCTCAACGGCCTTATTACTTATGACCGCCCTTTTATACGCGTTCTGGAGCAGGTTGCCGATAATCCGAAGGCCAAGGCGCTCATGCTGATGATCGACTCGCCCGGCGGCTCCACCGCAGGATCGGAAGCGATCTACATCGCCTTGCGGCGGGTGGCAGAAAAAAAGCCGGTCATCGCTGTCGTCGGCACACTTGGCGCCTCAGGCGCCTATGTGGCAGCGCTGGCGAGCGACCGCATTTTCGCAGCGCAGACCTCCCTGGTCGGCTCCATCGGCGTCCTCATCCAATGGGCTGAATTTGATCAGGCGATGAAGTCGCTCGGCGTCCGCTTCCAGGAAATCAAGACCTCGCCGCTCAAGGCCAGCCCCAATGGCTATGAACCAGCCTCGGAGGAAGCCAGGGCGGCGCTGCGCTCGATCATCGATGATTCCTACAAATGGTTTACGGCGCTGGTCAAGGATCGGCGCCAGATGGATGACGCGGCGGTTGCGACGGTGAGTGATGGCCGGGTCTTTACCGGGCGGCAGGCGCTTGATCTCCGCCTCGTCGACCAGTTGGGCGATGGCAAGGTGGCGCGGATGTGGTTATCCAGTGAAAAGAGCCTGCCGGAGACCCTGACTGAGCGCGATTATCGACCGCAGCGGGATACGGTTGCAAGCTTCTTCGGGTTTTCTGCCGCGCGCGTGGCGGCAGTGCTTGGCCTGCCGGAATGGATGAGCCGTATTCTCGATGACGCGGCACCACGCCTTGACGGTCTGGTTTCGGTTTGGCACCCTTGAGAGACGAGACGTTCAATTTTGTCGTGTTTTCATTTTTGACTTTCGCGTAGGGTGTGGTTCGAGCGATCATCTCATGCAGGTGCGCTGCGCCGGAAATTAAAGGCAGATAGGGCGTCGTTTCATGATCAAGTCGCAACTAGTTCAACGTATCGCAGCCGCCAATCCGCATCTCTATCAGCATGACGTCGAGATGATCGTGAACGCCATTCTTGAGGAAATTACGGCGGCTCTGGCGCGAGGCGACAGGGTGGAGCTACGCGGCTTCGGGGCGTTTTCCATCAAGAAGCGGCCAGCACGCATCGGGCGTAATCCGCGCACCGGCGAAAAGGTGGAAGTCGACGGCAAGGTGGTGCCCTTCTTCAAGACGGGCAAGGAAATGCGCCAGCGGCTGAACGACAGCGCCCACTGATCGCGAAGGCGAGCGGTCGCGCTTTTGCTCCGCGTGACGGTGAGAGAAAGGCTACACTCCTTCGCCCCTGAACGCCTGTCACACATGGCCAACGGAGACAAGATGGCATTCGTAAAACGGCTTTTTGGCTGGCTGATCCTTGGCCCTGTTGCTGTCGTCGCGCTGGCACTGGCGGTTGCCAACCGCACGCTCGTCACTCTCAGCTGGAACCCGTTCGAGCGCTCGGATGGCATAGAGATGCCGCTGTTCGTCGTGGCTTTTGTCATGTTCGCGCTTGGCGCGCTTGCGGGCGGATTTGCCGTATGGATGGCGCAGGGGCGGTGGCGGCGGGAAGCGAAAACGCATCGCGCCGAGGTCCGCCTTCTGTCGGGCGAACTCGCGCAGATGCGCTCCGACCCCGCGCTCCCCTCCGCGCGCTGATCACGCCCTTGCGCTTCGTTTCCGCCGACGAGATCGATACCCTCCTGCAGTTCGAACCACTGATTGCAGCGCTCGACGACGCGTTCCGCGCCGAGATCACGGTGCCGGTGCGCGCGCATCACGCGATGGTTCGTCCTGGCGCGAGTGAGGCAACGTTACTGTTGATGCCGGCGTGGACGGCTGCCTCCGGCGGCTTTCTCGGCACGAAGATCGTTTCGGTCTTCCCCGACAATGCGCGTCAGAACAAGCCAACGATCGTCGGTGTCTATATCCTCTTTGATGGCGACAGCGGCGAGCCGCTGGCGGTGATGGACGGGCCACGCCTGACACTGTGGCGCACCGCAGCTGCCTCGGCGCTGGCATCGCGCTACCTGTCGCGAGCCGATGCGCACTGCCTCACCATGGTGGGTGCCGGCGCGCTCGCACCCTTTCTCATTCGCGCCCATGCAAGTGTCCGCCCGATCACCGAGGTGCGTGTGTGGAACCGCTCGCCGAAGGCCGCGGAAGCGCTCGTGGCGGCGATGCGCGGTGAGGGCGTGGCGATACGCCACAGCGATGATATCGAGGCAGCGACACGCTCAGCCGACATCATTTCATGCTCGACCATGTCGGCAACCCCGCTGGTCAAAGGGGCATGGCTGAAGGATGGCAGCCATCTTGATCTCGTGGGCGCCTACCGTCCCAGCATGCGCGAAAGCGATGATGACGCGGTGAAGCGCGCTCATCTTTACTGCGATACGCGGGCGGGCGCGATGAAAGAGGGCGGCGACCTTGCCGATCCGCTGGCCCGCGGGATCATCATGGCTGGGGATATTCGCGGCGATCTCGCGGAGTTGACACGCGGGCAGGCGAAGGGCCGCGAACGGGAGGGCGACATCACACTCTTCAAGAGTGTTGGCACGGCGATCGAGGATCTCGCCGCCGCCATGCTGGTGTGGCGCCTGCTGGCGCGCTAGACAGCTCTCCATGGCGATAGAGATCAAGATTTGCGGGTTGTCGACGCCCGCCACCCTCGAGGCGGCGTTGGCAGCGGGCGCTGACATGGTTGGCTTGAATTTTTTTGCCGCCTCTCCGCGCTACGTCACATTGGCCGAGGCCGCTGCCCTCGCGGCGATTGCCCGTGGTCGCACGACGATCGTGGCGCTGGTCGTCGATGCAGATGATGATGTCCTCGCGGCGCTGACAGCGGCGGTTGCGCCCGACACGTTGCAGCTTCACGGCAAGGAAACGTTGCAGCGTGTGGCCGACATTCGTGCCCGTTTCGGGCTCCCCGTCATGAAGGCGATCGGCGTGTCGGACGCAGCCGATATCGCGCTTGCGCGGCGCTATGTCGGCATTGCTGACCACCTGTTGCTCGATGCCAAGCCGCCACGCAAGGCTGACGCCCTGCCGGGCGGCAACGGGCTGGCCTTTGACTGGCAGCTGGTGAGCGATCTCGACCCGCCCCTGCCGTTCATGCTATCGGGCGGGCTTGATGCTGAAAATGTCGGCGCAGCGATGCGCCTCGTGCGTCCTGCCGGCGTCGATGTGTCATCAGGCGTCGAGAGCGCGCCGGGGCGCAAGGACGAGACGAAGATCAGGGCGTTTATTGCCGCCGCGAGGGCGGCCGACACAGAGGGTAGACGGTGAGCGTGCAGGTGTTGAATTCTTTCCGGACGGGTCCGGATGAGCGCGGGCAGTTCGGTATTTTTGGCGGGCGTTATGTCGCCGAGACCCTGATGCCGCTGGTGCTCGATCTGGAGCAGGCCTACAATGCGGCGCGGGCTGACCCTGCCTTTCTCGGTGAGCTCACCCATCTCAATGCCCATTATGCCGGGCGGCCAAGTCCCCTCTATTTTGCAGCGCGCATGACGGCGCATCTGGGCGGCGCCAAAATCTATTTCAAACGCGATGAGCTCAATCACACCGGCTCGCACAAAATCAACAATTGCCTCGGGCAGATCCTTCTGGCCCAGCGCATGGGCAAGACCCGTATCATCGCTGAAACCGGCGCCGGCCAGCATGGCGTGGCGGTGGCTACCGTATGCGCGCGCTTCGGCCTGCCGTGTGTTGTCTATATGGGGGCAACCGACGTCGAGCGGCAAAAGCCCAATGTCTTCCGCATGAAACTGCTGGGCGCCGAAGTGCGCCCGGTCACCGCTGGATCGGGCACGCTGAAAGACGCCATGAACGAAGCGCTGCGTGACTGGGTGACCAATGTGGCGGACACTTACTACATCATCGGCACCGCCGCCGGTCCGCATCCCTATCCGGCGATGGTGCGCGATTTCCAGAGTGTCATCGGCAATGAAACCCGCGAGCAGATGATGGCTGCCGAAGGCCGCCTGCCCGACGTGCTGATCGCCTGCCTTGGCGGAGGCTCGAACGCCATCGGTCTTTTTCACCCCTTCCTGGATGATAAATCGGTAACGATCTACGGGGTGGAGGCTGGCGGCCACGGGCTTGACGTTGAAAACGGGCATGCCGCCTCGCTCACCGGCGGGCGGCCCGGCGTGCTGCATGGCAACCGCACCTATCTGCTGCAGGATGATGACGGGCAGATCCTGGAGGGGCATTCGATTTCAGCCGGCCTCGACTATCCGGGCATCGGCCCCGAGCATGCGTGGCTGAAGGAGAGCGGGCGGGTCAACTACGTCGCCGTCACCGATACGGAAGCACTGGACGCCTTCCAGCTGTGCACGCGCATTGAAGGTATCATCCCGGCGCTTGAGCCAGCGCACGCGCTGGCGTTTGTCAAAAAGCTGGCGCCGACGCTGAGCAAGGACACATTGCTGGTGATGAATTTGTGCGGGCGCGGCGACAAGGACATTTTCGCGGTCGCGGAAAAACTCGGCATGGGGATGTAATCGACAATGACCACGCGTATCGACCAGCGTTTTGCCGATCTCAAGCGACAGGGGCGCGCCGGCCTCGTGACGTTCATCACGGCGGGTGATCCCGATCTTGCAACCTCATCCACAATCCTGTCACGGCTGGCGGCAGCAGGCGCCGACCTCATCGAACTCGGCATGCCGTTTTCCGACCCGATGGCGGAAGGCCCGCCCGTGCAGCTCTCCTCGCAGCGGGCGCTGAAGGCCGGCATGACGCTCAAAAAGACGCTCGCCATGGTGCGCGCTTTCCGCGCCGGCGATCAGGCAACGCCGATCATTCTCATGGGTTATTACAACCCGGTCTATTCCTTCGGCGTGGAGCGCTTCCTAGATGCGGCAAAGGAAGCTGGCGTTGACGGGCTGATCATTGTCGACTGCCCGCCTGAACATGATGATGAAGTCTGCCTGCCGGCGCAGGCCAAGGGCATTAATTTTATCCGTCTGGCCACCCCCACCACTGACGCCCGACGCCTGCCAGCGGTGATCGCGCATACGTCAGGCTTTGTCTATTACGTGTCGATTGCCGGTGTGACCGGGGCCAAGAGCGCCGAGCTGGCGAGTGTGGAGACAGCATTGGCACGCTTTCGCACCGCCACTGACCTGCCCATCTGCGTTGGCTTTGGCATCCGAACGCCCGAGCAGGCAGCAGCCTTCGCCCGCGTCGGTGATGGTGTGGTGGTCGGGTCCGCCCTTGTCAGCGCCATCCGCGACAGTCTCGACGACAACGGCCAGGCGGGTCCGCTGACCGTTGATGCGGTCCTTGATCTCGTCAGTGCACTGGCAAAGGGTGTTCGCAGCGCCCGATTGCTTGCCGCCGAATAGGCACATTTTCTGGCCAATACACTGATGACATCTCTGGTTTTTCAAACAGGTGCCCTGTGAACTGGATTACCGACACCCTCCGCCCGCGCATCAAGAATCTGCTGTCGCGCCGCGAAACGGAAGAAAACCTGTGGGTGAAATGTCCGCAGAGTGGGCAGATGGTGTTCATCAAGGAGCTTGAAGCCAATCACATGGTGGTGCCGGGGTCGGGCTACCACATGCGCATGGGCGCGGCGAAGCGGCTGGCCCACACGTTTGACAATGGAAAATACGAAGAGATCGCCCTGCCCGAGGCACCGCTCGATCCGCTGAAATTCCGCGACGAGAAGCGTTATGCCGACCGGCTGAAGGAGGCACGCACAAAGACCGGCATGCCGGACGCGCTCAAAATCGGCGTTGGCCTCGTTGGTGGCGCGCTGACGACCATCGCGGCACAGGACATGGACTTCATGGGCGGCTCGCTTGGCACCGCTGCGGGCGAAGCCATCGTCAAGGGCATGATGACTGCCGTTGAACGCAGCACGCCCTTCATCATCTTCACCGCCTCGGGCGGTGCGCGCATGCAGGAAGGCATCCTGTCGTTGATGCAGATGCCGCGCACGACGCTGGCGATCCAGTCCTTGCGCGCGGCACGCCTGCCCTATCTCGTCGTGCTCACCAATCCGACGACCGGCGGCGTGACCGCCTCCTACGCCATGCTGGGTGATATCCATCTGGCTGAACCTGGCGCGCTGATCGGCTTTGCCGGCCCGCGCGTCATCGAGCAGACAATCCGGGAGAAATTACCCGAAGGTTTCCAGCGTTCGGAATATCTGCGCGATCACGGCATGGTCGACATGGTGGTGGAACGCCATGAGCTGCCGGCAATTCTGGCACGACTGGTGATGATCCTCACCCACGCCCCCGATATGGCGGCCCCGCGCCGCGTTGAAGCCCAGATCATTCCCCCTGGCGTGCCGCTGCCAGCCGTCTCCTGACCGGCTGGCGATAACCCGGCCGCAACCTCGATGCGCGACAAGGGGGCGACGGAGCCGCCCATGTCGCCTGCCCTCGCCCAATCCACCACCAAACGGGTTGCCTTTAGCAGTGAGGGCACGATCATTCTTGGTGCAATTGGTGTGGCGTGCCTCATGGCGCTGGCCCTGCAATGGCCGCAGGCGCGCGACATCCTCCTCACCGGCCGCTTCAACGACACGGATGATGCCAAGCGCACGGTCATGGTGCGCGGCCTCATGGCCGGCCAGGCCTGGCATGATCTTGTCCTGCACCGCGTCATGCCTCCTGCCGACCTTGCCATGCACTGGTCGCGGCTCATCGATCTGCCGATTGCCGCGCTGATCACCGCCCTCAGCCTCGTTGTCGAACCGGTCCTGGCGGAGCGGCTGGCGCCCTGCCTGGCTGACCCTGTTCGTTTTCGCGCTCGCCTGCCTTGCCGTCACGCTCTACCAGATCCGCGGCCCCGGCGTGGCTGCCCCCCAAAACACGACAGGGCCGATGCGCGTGTGGCGCATCGACCCTGCCGCTCAACCGTCCAGGTGAGTTATTCGGCGGCTGGCTGCTCGCCTGAATCACCCTGTGTCTTTTCAAGGTCCTCGCCGGTCGTCTGGTCAACGATCTTCATCGACAACCGCACCTTGCCGCGCTCGTCAAAGCCCAGCAGCTTGACCTTGACCTTGTCGCCTTCCTTGATCACGTCCGTCACCTTGGCAACCTTGCGCGGGGCAAGCTGCGAGATGTGGACGAGGCCGTCGCGTGAACCGAAGAAATTGACAAAGGCGCCAAATTCCATGGTCTTGACCACGGTACCGTCATAGATGACGCCGATTTCCGGCTCGGAGGCGATCGACTTGATCCAGTTGATGGCCGCCTGGATCGATTCGCCATTGGCCGAGGCGATCTTGATGGTGCCGTCATCCTCGATATTGATCTTGGCGCCGGTCTTTTCGACGATCTCGCGGATGACCTTGCCGCCGGTGCCGATGACTTCACGGATCTTGTCGACCGGGATCTTCATCGTCTCGATGCGCGGCGCGTATTTGCCAACTTCAGTACGGGCGCCGGTCAAAGCATTGGCCATTTCGCCGAGAATATGCAGGCGTCCATCCTTTGCCTGGGTGAGCGCCACCTTCATGATCTCTTCGGTGATGCCGGCGATCTTGATGTCCATCTGCAGCGAGGTGATGCCCTTTTCAGTGCCGGCAACCTTGAAGTCCATATCGCCCAGATGATCCTCATCACCGAGAATATCGGAGAGCACGGCAAAGCGCTCGCCCTCCAGGATGAGGCCCATGGCGATACCAGCCACGGGGCGGCGCAGCGGCACACCGGCATCCATCAGCGACAGCGAAGCGCCGCACACGGTTGCCATCGAGGACGAGCCGTTTGATTCGGTGATCTCGGAGACGACCCGCAGCGTGTAGGGGAATTCATGTGCCGGCGGCAGCATCGGGCGCAAGGCGCGCCAGGCCAGCTTGCCGTGGCCGATCTCGCGACGGCCGGGCGAGCCCATGCGGCCGGTCTCGCCGACCGAGAAGGGAGGGAAATTGTAATGCAGCAGGAAGGTTTCCTTGTAGGTGCCTTCAAGTGAATCGATATATTGCTCGTCATCGCCCGTGCCCAGCGTCGTCACCACCAGCGCCTGCGTCTCGCCGCGGGTGAAGAGGGCCGAGCCATGGGTGCGCGGCAGAATGCCAGCTTCGGCCACGATCGGGCGCACGGTTTTCAGATCACGCCCGTCGATGCGCGCGCTGGTGTCGAGGATGTTCCAGCGCACGATCTTTGCCTGCAACTCCTTGAACACGTCGGCGACCTGCTGCTTGCTGTAGGCAGGGGCTTCCACCCCGTCCGGCAGCATCTCGGCCATGACACGGGCCTTCGCCGCATCAACCAGCTTGTAGCGCTCCTGCTTCTGCGTCACCTGATAGGCAGCGCGCAGATCCTTCTCGACGAGAGCGAGCATCTTGCTCTCGAGCGCGCTCATGTCAGGAATGGTAACGTCGCGCGGTTCCTTGGCGGCCTTTTCGGCAAGGCGCGTGATGGCGGCGATCACCGGCTGGAAAGCGCGATGCCCGAACATGACAGCGGCCAGCATGACGTCCTCGGGAAGCTCCTTGGCCTCCGATTCAACCATCAGCACGGCATCGCTCGTGCCAGCGACGATGAGATCGAGAGTTGATTCATCGTATTTGTCGAGCGTCGGATTGAGAACGAATTCATTGTTGATGACGGCAACGCGGGCGCCACCGATCGGCCCCATGAAGGGCACGCCTGAGAGGGTCAGCGCGGCGGAAGCCGCCACCATGGCAAGCACGTCGGTGTCGTTTTCGAGGTCATGGCTCATGACGGTGACGACGACCTGGGTTTCGTTGCGGTAGCCGTCAACGAAAAGCGGGCGGATCGGGCGGTCGATGAGGCGCGAGATCAGCGTCTCGCGCTCGGAGGGGCGGCCTTCACGCTTGAAATAGCCGCCGGGAATGCGGCCGGCAGCAAAGGTCTTTTCCTGATAGTTGACGGTAAGCGGGAAGAAGTCGATGCCAGGCTTTGCCTCTTTTGCCGAAACGACCGTGGCAAGCACGGTGGTCTCGCCATAGCTTGCCCATACAGCGCCATCCGCCTGGCGGGCGATCTTGCCGGTTTCCAGAACGAGCTTGCGGCCCGCCCAGTTCAGTTCTTCGCGATGAATATCGAACATGTATTGCTCTTTGTCCTTATGGCCCGGCTACCATGGGCAAGACGGCAAGCGGCTCTCGGCGGTGCGGCAAGGCACGCACTGATGAAAGCCGCCAACGATCCTGCCATGGCCTCTGGGCCCGGGTGGTGCGCGCCGCATTCATACGACGCAGCAAAGGCCCGCAGGCACCATTGCCGGCGGGCGTCTTGGCGGTGTCCGACGCTTGACGAGACGGGGCGTCGGACGTGGTCATGGACCGGAGGAGCCGGTCCGGTGCATCAGCGGCGGATGCCGAGCCGCTCGATGAGGGTACGATAACGCGCCTGATCAACGCGCTTCAGATAGTCAAGAAGCGAGCGGCGACGCGACACGAGACGCAACAGACCGCGACGTGAATGATTGTCCTTCACATGCATCTTGAAATGTTCGGTGAGATTGGAGATGCGCTCGCTGAGGATGGCCACCTGTACTTCCGGTGAACCGGTATCCTTGGCCTCCGTGGCATAGTCCTTGATCAGTTCGGCCTTGCGGCTGTCGGTAATCGACATCGGCGATCCTTTCGCTGCGGATTGAGTGATGGTCACGGCCCGGCCAGGATGTCGTCCAGCAGGGTCGGCGGGTGATATCAGCGCGGCGCTTCATAAAAAGCAGCAGAGCCAACGGCGGGCCTATACACCCAACAGGGCAAAAAGCAAAGGGCGGAGCGCGCCGATTACTGCGCCGGCGTCACATTCTGTCCGCAGGAAGCCGGCACTCCGGGAAGCTTGTAGCCGAAAATCTCACCACATTTGGAGCAGTTCGACAGACTCAGCCCAAGGGCCAGCAGGACCGTCAGGCGCACCATCCGTTTCATAGACCGCTCCCCATGTTCATCGGCCTGCCCTCGTCAGGATGGCGCAGCGCGGCGAGCGCGTCATCGGCTTCATACCCCGAGACGGCGCCCGCTGTCACGGGCGAAACGATGGAGGACGTCAAAGGGGGCATGGACCGTGATCTTTGCTCCTGGCGCATAGCTTGCCACGCCGTTGACCCGCATGACGATGTCATGGCCGCCGGGGATCACCAGATGAACAAGGCTTTCAGCGCCAAGCGGCTCGACCAAACGAACGTCGCTCGCCCAGATGAGGCCGGGCGCGCTGCCAGGGCCCGCCTGCAGCGCCTCGGGACGCACGCCCAGAACGCCTTCCCGCACTTTTCCCCACACCGGCTGATCAAGTCCAAGCCCGTCATTGCCCTTGCCAAGGCGCAGCGTGCGCCCGTCCTCGCCGATGCCCACCGGGATCATGTTCATCGCCGGCGCACCCAGGAAGCCGGCGACAAAAACGCTCGCAGGCCGCTGATAGACATCAAGCGGCGTGCCGACCTGTTCAATCCTGCCGGCATTCATCACGACGATGCGGTCGGCAAGGGTCATCGCCTCCACCTGGTCATGGGTGACGTAGACGGAGGTCACCTTGATCGCCTGATGCAGCTTCTTGATCTCAAGGCGCATCTGCACGCGCAGCTTGGCATCGAGATTGGAGAGCGGCTCATCGAATAGGAAAACCTGCGGGTCGCGGACGATGGCGCGGCCCATGGCGACACGCTGGCGCTGGCCGCCGGAGAGTTCGCGCGGGCGACGCTGCAGCAGGCTCGATAATTCCAGCATGCCGGCAGCCTTGGCGACGCGCGCCGCGATCTCGCTCTTGCCCATACCGCGCACCTTGAGGCCGTAGGACATGTTGTCCTCAACGCTCATATGGGGGTAGAGCGCGTAGGTCTGGAAAACCATGGCGATGTCGCGCTCGGCCGGCTCGACATCGTTGACGATCCGCTCACCGATCATCACATCGCCGGCGCTCTGGCGCTCGAGCCCGGCGATGATGCGCAGCAACGTTGATTTTCCGCATCCTGACGGACCGAGGATGACGATGAATTCACCATCGGCAAAAGCGCAATCGATCTGTTTGAGAACGCTGACCGATCCAAAGCGCTTCTCGACATTTCTGACTTCGACTGTGGCCATGGCTATTTCTCTTGATCCACCAGGCCCTTGACGAACCAGCGCTGCATGGTGAGGACAACGATCACAGGCGGCAGAAGGGCCAGAACGGCGGTCGCCATGATGAGGTTCCACTCGCTTTGCGCGTCACCCGTGCCGATCATCTTGGTAATGCCGATGACCACCGTCTCGAGCGCGCGCGACTTGGTGATCAGCAGCGGCCACAGATACTGGTTCCAGCCGAAAATAAAGAGAATGACGAAAAGGGCGGCGATATTGGTGCGCGACAGCGGCAGGACGATATCGATGAAAAAACGGACCGGACCGGCGCCGTCGATCTTGGCTGCTTCCGTCAGTTCGTCGGGAATGGTGAGAAAAAACTGGCGAAACAGCAGCGTCGCGGTGGCCGAGGCGATGAGCGGCACGACAAGGCCGAAGCGTGTGTCGAAGAGACCAAGATCAACCACCACCTGGTAGGTCGGGATGATGCGCACCTCGACGGGCAGCATGAGGGTGAGAAAGATCATCCAGAAACACAGCATGCGCAGCGGAAAGCGGAAGAAAACAACCGCATAGGCAGAAATAATCGAGATCGCTATTTTTCCAATAGCAATCGCCAGCGCCATGATGAGCGAATTGCCCATCATGGTGGCAACCGGAACCGAACCGAACCGCCCGACCTCGCCCGACGACCATATCCGGCTGTAATTCTTCCAGGCATCGGGGCCGGGATAGAGCGGCAGGGCGCCACGCCCGATGGTGCTGGCGTCCCAGGTCGAGGCGATCAGCGCCAGATAGATCGGGAAGGCGAACACCAGCACACCGATGAGGAGCCCGGCATGGGTTACCCAGGTTCTGCCGGCGCCCGCCATCAGTAGTGCACCTTCTTTTCGATGAAGCGGAACTGGATGACGGTGAGCGCGATGACGATCACCATCAAGATCACCGATTGCGCCGATGAGGAACCGAGATTGAGGTTGTGATTGCCGTCGATGTAGACGCGGTAGATGAGCGTCACCGTCGAGGTGCCGGGGCCGCCCTTGGTGAGGGCATCGATGACGCCGAACGTGTCGAAAAACGCATAGACGAGGTTCACCACCAGCAGGAAGAAGGTGGTTGGCGACAGCAGCGGCAGGATGATGGTGAAGAAGCGGCGCACGGGCCGCGCCCCGTCGATTTTTGCCGCTTCGATCACCGATTTGGGGATCGACTGCAGGCCGGCCAGAAAAAACAGGAAATTATAGCTGATCTGCTTCCATGCCGAAGCGAGGATGACGAGCGTCAGCGCCTGACCGCCATTGATCTGGTAGTTCCAGGCGATGCCGGCAGCGTTCAGCGCCTTGCCGATGATGCCGATGGAAGGGTGCGCCATGAACAGCCACAGCACGGCGGCAACTGCGGGCGCGACCGCATAGGGCCAGATGAGCAGCGTCTTGTAGAGGGACGCGCCGCGGATACCGCTATCGGCCAACACCGCCAGCAGCAGCGCCGGCACCATGGCAAGCAGGGTGACGGTGGCGGAAAAGACGATCGTCACGCCCATCGCCGTCAAATAGTTGGGATCGTTCAGGATATGGGCGAAGTTTTCAAAGCCGACAAATTCCGACCGCAGGCCAAAGGCGTCCTGCAGCAAGACCGACTGGCGGATCGCCTCGAAGGCCGGCCAGAAAAAGAACACAAGCGTGATCATCATCTGCGGCAGCAGCAGCAGATAGGGCAGAAGCCTGTTGTTGAAAATAACGCGCTTGTGCATACTGGACATTCCTGCCGCGCCACCCGGCAAGACAGGTGGCGCGGCAGAAGCCTAGCGTGATTACGAGCGATTGGCGCGTTCAAAAGCGCGCAAAATCTCGTTGCCGCGCTTGTTGGCGGCCTCGAGCGCCGCTGCCGGCGTCTGCTGGCCCTGGATGGCGCGCTCCATCTCTTCTTGAATGGCAACCCTGATTTCGGCGAAATTGCCGAGACGGAAGCCCATGGAATTGGCCGTCATCGTGCCGCGCAGAAGCTCGGTGATCGGGATATCGGCGCCCGGATTCTTGTCGTAGTAACCTGTTGCCTTGACCGCTTCGAACGCCGATTTGGTGATCGGCAGATAGCCGGTGTCGATATGCCATTTCGAGGCGATGTCGACGCGCGAGATATATTTGAAGAATTCAGCAATGCCTGTGAGTTCTTCCCTCGCACGCACCTTGTTGGGGCCGGCATTCATCACCCAGAAGGAGGCGCCACCAATGACGGTGTTATTGGGTGTCGCCGTCACCTCAGAATAGTAGGGCAGGAAGGCAAAACCGATATTGGCGATGCCACCGGGGACTTCCTTCAGATAGCGGGCACGCGCGCCGGATGACGCGTGCGTGATGGCGCATTCGCCGGATGCAAACAGCGCATCGCCCGCCCCATCGCGCCCGCCATAGCGATAGGTGCCCTCCTTGGCCATCTCGACCAGTGTCGTCAGATGGCGCACGAACAGCGGATTGGTGAGATCAAGTGTGGCGTCAGGACCGCCAAAGCCATTGGCTTTGCTGGCAACACCGACATTGTGGATGGCGCCAACCTGCTCGATCTGGGTCCAGGTCGGCCATGACGAGGTGAAAGCGCAGGCCGATGCGCCGCTTTCCTTGATCTTCTTGGCGGCGGCGCGAAGCTCTGCCCATGTAGCGGGAGCCTTTTCGGGGTCGAGGCCAGCCTTGCGGAAGGCCTCCTTGTTATAAAACATGATCGAGGTCGATGAATTGAACGGCATCGACATCAGCTTCCCGTCCGTGGTCGAGTAATAGCCGCGGATGGCTGGCAGATAATCATTGGTGTCGAGCGCCACGCCGGCTTCGGCAAGCAGCTCATGCACCGGCTTCACCGCGCCGCGTGCCGCCATCATGGTGGCGGTGCCAACCTCGAACATCTGGACGATGTGCGGGGCATTGCCGGCGCGGAAAGCAGCGATCGAGGAGACCATCGTCTCGGGATAGGAGCCACGGAAGGAGGGCTTGATCTCGTATTGCGCTTGTGAAGCATTAAAGCCGGCCACCACCTGCTCCAGCAGACCGCCCAGCGGTTGCGGCAGGCCGTGCCAGAAGTCGATCGATACTTTCTGCTGCGCGTGCGCTGATCCGGTCAATGCCAGCGTCAGCACCAGCGCGGCCAATCCTCTGCGATGAAACAAGGCCATATCACCCTCCTCCGGTTATTTTTATTCTGTGACGGCCTAGAATGACGCGGTCATGACGCAAGGGCAACAGCCTGATGACGATGCTGCCCCGAAATCGTGTTGGGACAAGATTTCTGCAAGCCCCGACACCATCAGCCTGTGACGGCCGATTCCAGTAGCGATTCATACAAATTTAACCATGTTCGAACATCTTTGCGATGATGAGCACCGAGGTGTCGAATGATCGAGATCAATGACAGCAAGGACGGGCTGTGGATTTTTGCGGTATCAGCGATGACCGCACTCAGCGTCGCGGTCGCGGTGCTGCGGCTTCTAACCGTCTGATGACCGCCAGCGCCAAGCCGGTGTGAGTGACAAGCACCGCTTCGTCGCCAGCCGCGCCCCGTCAGGCAAATGCGTGCCCGCCAACATCACTTCATCAACGAACCAGCCTGATTGACAAAACAGAGGGATGGTGGAGCCAAGCGGGATCGAACCGCTGACCTCCTGCGTGCCACGCAGGCGCTCTCCCAGCTGAGCTATGGCCCCATCAGATGTCCCGCCACTCTTGGGAGCGTGGCGGGGTGAACGCGCGAACACTAACGACAGGTCCACCGACGATCAAGTGCGCGGCGGGCTGGTCGGGTTAAACTTCTTCCTCAGGCTCGATGTCGCCATCAATCAGATCGGCGACATCCGTATTCTCATCTTCGTCTTCCTCAAGGAACGTGTCATCCTCGACACCATCATCCTCGATCTCGACATCATCGTCGATGCTCACGGCCACTTTGCCGCCCGCATCGGCCTGCTCCTGCTCGGCTTCATCGAGGCTGATCACCTCGACCTTGTCCGCCTCGGTGGGCAATTCATCATCAGCCTCGACTTCGGCAGGCGCCGATTTCGCGGCGATCTGATTTTTTACCACTTCGAACTGCGATCGCGGATAGGAAATGCCCGTATAGGGCGAGACGACCGGATCCTTGCCGAGATCGTAAAATTTCCGCCCGGTGACCGGGCAGACACGTTTTGTACCGAGTTCGGGTTTTACCACGGTCCAAGGCCTCGAGATTCAGGCGCCGTTTCAGGCAGCTGTGACGGGAAGGACGCGGCCTTTAAGCTATTCAATCGCGCTTGTCAAAACGTCTGGAGCCGATGTCGGGACGATGACGCGCACCGCGACCCGTGTTAGGAGCACGCCGCCTGCCATTTCGTGACACCAAGGACAACATTCGTGACCTCTTCCGCTCCCACCCGTTCCGCCCGCGCCGATTGCTCGCCAGCGCTCAGTGGCACTGTTAAGGTTCCCGGCGACAAGTCGATCTCGCATCGCTCGCTCATGCTGGGATTGCTGGCGCGAGGGCGAAGCGAGATCACCGGGCTTCTCGAAGGTGAGGACGTGCTGGCAACCGCCAGGGCGTGTGCTGCGCTTGGCGCCACCGTCAGACAGAACGCTCCCGGTGAATGGCAGGTTGACGGGGTGGGCGTCGGCGCGCTGCTTGAGCCGCGTCACGCGCTTGATTTCGGCAATTCCGGTACGGGAGCGCGCCTGATGATGGGTGTTATCGGCGGCCACGGCATTACCGCGCGCTTTGACGGCGATGCCTCGCTGTGCCGGCGGCCGATGCAAAGGGTTATCCTTCCCCTTGAGCGCATGGGCGCGCGGGTCGTCTCGTCTGCTGCCGGGCACCGTTTTCCGCTGACGCTGCAAGGAGCACGGGACGCGATAGCGATCACGTATGAGGTGCCGGTGCCCTCGGCGCAGGTGAAATCGGCTGTCCTGCTTGCCGGCCTTAACGCGCCGGGAACGACGACGGTGATTGAGAAAGAAGCCACGCGCGACCATACCGAGCGCATGCTCACAGGCTTTGGCGCGCGGCTCCGGATCGAGCCCTACGGGGCGCAGGGGCGAAAAATCGAACTCGACGGCGAGGCCGACCTCGTCGGGCAGAAGGTCGCGGTGCCGGCGGATCCCTCTTCCGCCGCTTTCCCGCTGGTCGCAGCCCTCATCGTGCCTGGCTCGCAGATCCGGCTGCTCAACGTGATGATGAACCCGACACGCACCGGGCTTTTGACGACGCTGCGCGAGATGGGCGGCGATATCGTGATCGAGAACCGGCGGCTTGAGGGAGGCGAGGAAGTGGGTGATCTCATCGTCTCGGCAAGCGGGCTTGCCGGCGTTGAGGTACCGGCTGAGCGCGCGCCCAGCATGATCGATGAATATCCGATTCTGGCGGTAGCGGCGGCGTTCGCCTCGGGCACAACCATCATGCGCGGGCTCGCCGAATTGCGCGCCAAGGAATCAGACCGCTTGGCGGCCGTCGCTGCGGGGCTCAGGGCAAACGGTGTCAGCTATGCCATCGAGGGCGATGATCTCATCGTCGAAGGCGGGCGGGTGCCAGGCGGCGGGGTGGTTGAAACCCATCTTGATCACCGGCTTGCGATGTCGTTTCTGGTGATGGGGCTGGCGAGCGAAGCCGGTGTCACAGTCGATGATAGTGCTACAATTGCCACCAGTTTTCCGCAATTCATGCCCTTGATGCGGGAGTTGGGAGCGCGGATACAGTGATTATCGCCATTGACGGGCCGGCAGCCTCCGGCAAGGGCACGCTGGGGCGGAAACTCGCCACCCATTACCGTTTTCATCATCTTGACACCGGTCTTCTCTATCGCGGTGTGGCGGCACGTCTGATGGCTGATGGCGCGCACCTCGATGACAGGGAAGCGGCGCACAGAGCCGCGTGCGATCTCGACATTGCCGATCTTGATGCAACGCGCCTGCGGACGGCCGAACTCGGCGAGGGTGCCTCCATCATCGCCGCCTACCCGGCCGTGCGCCAGGCACTGCTGGAGTTGCAGAGGGATTTTGCGCGCCGGGCGCCGGGCGCCGTCCTTGACGGGCGTGATATCGGCTCCGTCGTCTGCCCGCATGCCGATTGCAAGCTGTTTGTGACCGCCAGTGCGGAGGAGCGGGCGCGCCGTCGTGCTCGCGAATTCGCGGCGACGGGGGCAGGTCCGAGCTACGAGGCCGTGCTGGCCGATATCCAGCGCCGTGACGCGCGGGATGGCGCACGCAGCAGCGCACCGCTCGTGATGGCCAGCGACGCGGTATTGCTCGATACGACCAAATTGGATATAGAAGCGGCGTTGCAAGCAGCCATCGATATTGTCGACGGCAGCGCAAATTTAGCGCAAGGGTAGCTCTGGCTACAATCCACACCTGGCGCTGAAGTTGACTTGCAGGGTTCTGCGCTTCTTTGAAGCCTGCTCTGCTTTTGCGGCAAATTCACTGTTGAACAATGAGGGTCTGGCGGCCTCGCGCCGTTTGCGCACGCTGACACGTGCGCCTTGTTCCCTGGAAACGGGGAACACCGCCGGGTCTTCATTGCCCTGAAACACTCACCCCCGGCGCCGGCCCTCGAGAAGAGGCCCTATGGAGACCTGATGAACGCGCAAGCCGCGATGACGACCCCGACGCGCGATGATTTCGCCGCGCTGCTCGAGCAAAGTTTCAACGACGACAACATGATGGAAGGCACGGTCATCAAGGGCCGTGTGGTTGCCATCGAGAAGGATCTCGTCGTTATCGATATCGGCCTCAAGACCGAAGGCCGGGTTGCCCTGAAAGAATTCACCGGTCCTGGCCGCACCGCGCCGGTGGTTGGCGAAGAGGTCGAGGTTTATCTCGAGCGCGTCGAGAATGCGCTGGGCGAAGCCGTCCTGTCGCGTGACAAGGCGCGGCGCGAGGAAAGCTGGATCAGGCTGGAGCGCGCCTTCAAGGCCAATGAGAAGGTCAGCGGCAGCATCTTCAATACCGTCAAAGGTGGCTATACGGTTGATCTTGACGGCGCGGTGGCCTTCCTGCCGCGCAGCCAGGTCGATATCCGCCCGGTGCGTGACATCGGCCCGCTGATGCATGCGCCTCAGCCCTTCCAGATCCTGAAAATGGATCGCCGTCGTGGCAACATCGTCGTGTCACGGCGTACCGTTCTCGAAGAGACACGAGCGGATGCGCGCGCCGAACTGGTTGCCAATCTGAGCGAAGGCCAGATCATTGATGGTGTGGTGAAGAACATCACCGATTACGGTGCCTTCGTCGACCTTGGCGGCATTGACGGCCTGCTGCATGTCACCGACATCGCCTGGCGGCGCGTCAACCACCCCTCCGAAGTGCTGTCGATTGGCCAGCAGGTCAAGGTGAAGGTGCAGGTGATCAAGGTCAATCCCGAGACGCACCGTATCTCGCTTGGCATGAAGCAGCTCCTTTCGGATCCGTGGGACGGGATCGAAGCGAAATATCCGATCGACGCCAAATTCTCGGGCCGGGTCACCAACATCACCGATTACGGTGCGTTCGTTGAGCTTGAGCCGGGCATTGAAGGCCTGATCCATGTTTCGGAAATGTCGTGGGTCAAGAAGAACGTTCATCCCGGCAAGATCCTGTCGACTTCGCAGGAAGTCGAAGTGATGGTGCTCGAAGTCGATTCGGTGAAGCGGCGCATCTCGCTTGGCCTCAAGCAGACGCTCGACAATCCGTGGGATGCCTTCGTCTCGAAACATCCCGTTGGTTCGACCGTTGAGGGCGAGGTCAAGAACAAGACCGAGTTCGGTCTCTTCATCGGTCTTGATGGCGAGGTTGACGGCATGGTCCATCTCTCCGATCTCGACTGGAACCGGCCGGGCGAGCAGGTGCTCGACGAATACCAGCGCGGGCAGATGGTGACGGCCGTCGTTCTTGATGTCGATGTCGAGAAGGAGCGTATCTCGCTTGGCGTCAAGCAAGTGTCCGGCGACCCCTTCAGCGAGCCCCAGGCGGGTGACATGAAGAAGGGCTCGGTGGTGACGTGCGAGGTCATCGAGGTGAAGGAAAACGGGCTTGAGGTGAAGATCACCGGCTCCGATCTCACCGCCTTCATCCGCCGCTCCGAACTGGCGCGCGACCGGGCCGACCAGCGCCCCGAGCGCTTCGCGGTCGGCGAGAAGGTTGATGCGCGCATCACGCTCCTCGACCGTCGCGCCCGCAAGGTGCAGGTGTCGATCAAGGCTCTTGAGATGGCGGAAGAGAAAGAGGCGATTGCCCAGTATGGCTCGGCTGATTCGGGGGCCTCGCTTGGTGACATTCTCGGAGCGGCACTGCGCCAGCGTGGCGACAAGGGCGACAAATAAGCGCTTCTTGCAAACGATATGGAAAAGGGGCGGCCAAAACCGCCCCTTTTTCCTGTCTGCCCGGTGAACAGCTTTTACACCGCGCAGGGCTCTCGCATTCGCTCATTCAATGGTAAGCTTGCCATCGTTTGAACGGGTTAGGCATGCTGAAACACAAACGTATTCTTCTCATCATCGGTGGCGGGATCGCTGCCTACAAATCGCTCGAACTCATTCGCCTGCTGCGCAAGGCCGAGGCGAGTGTCCACGCCATTCTGACCAGCGCCGGCCAGCATTTCGTGACCCCCCTTTCGGTGAGCGCTCTGTGCGAGGCAAGAGTATTCACCGATCTGTTTGATCTGACCGCCGAAGCGGAGATGGGGCATATCGAATTGTCCCGCGCCGCCGATCTCGTCGTCGTGGCGCCCGCCACAGCAGATCTCATGGCCAAACTCGCCGGCGGCCTTGCCAATGATCTGGCCTCGACAACGCTGCTGGCGACCGACAAGGCGGTCTTGATGGCGCCAGCGATGAATGTGCGGATGTGGACCCATGCCGCCACCCAGCGCAATCTCGTGCAACTCATTGCCGACGGCGTTCTGTTCGTTGGCCCTGATGAGGGACCGATGGCCTGTGGCGAATATGGACCCGGGCGGATGGCTGAGCCCACTGACATCCTGCAGGCAATCGCAGCGGCACTCGCGGGCGTCACCGCGCGGCCGGCTATGGCGGCAACGAGCACGACTGTCCCGGTGCCCAAGCCACTGCGCAGCGAAAGCCTGCCGGCGCTCACCAGTAATGCACTGCAGGGCGTGCGGGTGGTCATCACATCAGGACCGACACATGAGCCGATTGATCCGGTGCGCTATATCGCCAACCGCTCCTCGGGAAAGCAGGGCTATGCGATCGCGCGGGCGGCGGCGGCGGTTGGTGCCGAGGTGACGCTGATCAGCGGACCGGTTCAGCTTGCCCCGCCTGCCGGCGTGGAGGTGGTGCAGGTCGAATCGGCACGCGACATGCTGAACGCGGTCGAACTGGCTCTGCCGGCTCAGGTGTTTATCGCGGCGGCGGCTGTCGCCGACTGGCGCACCGCTGCGACCGCCGGGCAGAAGATCAAGAAAGTGCCGGGCGCGCGTGGACCGACATTGGCGCTGGTTGAAAACCCCGACATCCTCGCCGCCATTGCCAAACGGCGCAAGGATCGTCCGCGCCTTGTTATCGGTTTTGCGGCCGAAACCGAAGAGGTGGTGGCTCACGCCAAGACAAAGCGCGTGCGCAAGGGCTGCGACTGGATTGTCGCCAATGACGTGACGCCGGCGAGCGGGGTCATGGGGGGTGATCTCAACACCGTTCATATCATCGACACCGGTGGCGTCGAATCCTGGCCGAAACTTGCAAAGGAGGAGGTGGCGCGCCGCCTCATTTCGCGCATCGGCGATTATTTCGCCGCGCATTGATCATGCCGGTCTCGTCGATAAAAATCCGTGTTCTGCCGCATGGCGAAGGGTTGGCCCTGCCGCGTTACGAGACGCGCGATGCGGCGGGAATGGATCTGCGCGCAGCCATTGACGGGGCTTCCCCTCTCACTCTGTCACCATCCTGCCGCATTCTCATCCCGACCGGTCTCATTTTCGCCATTCCGCCGGGTTTTGAAGGTCAAGTGCGTCCAAGATCGGGGTTGGCTCTGCGGCACGGCATCACGGTGTTGAATTCACCGGGGACGATTGATGCCGATTATCGAGGAGAAGTCAGTGTGATCCTGATTAATCATGGTTCTGAAACTGTCATGATCGCCCGCGGTGAACGCATCGCCCAGCTGGTGATTGCACCCGTCACCCGTCTTGATCTCGCCCTCGTCGATACGCTCGACGAGACGGATCGCGGCGCAGGTGGCTACGGCTCGACGGGTTTGTCGTAATGGTGTTGTCGCGGCGCGTCATCCTGGCGCTGCTGGCCATTTGCGATATCGCGCTGCATGCCCGGGCAAACCGGGTGTCGGCACGCGAGTTATCGCAGCGCTATCAGCTGCCCCCCCGTCACTTTGAATCGATCCTGCAGGATCTCACCCGGGCCGGCATCATTCGCGGTCAACGCGGCCCGAAAGGCGGTTATGAGCTTGCGGTCGAGCGCCGGCGCCTGCCGATCTCCGCCATTCTCGAAGCCGTCTACAAACACCCCGACAACGACATTCTGCCGCCCGATGGTCTGGCAGCCCGGCTTGTGGGTTCAGTTGTCGAGGCCGCCGACCAGCGGCTCAAATCGCTCCTCAGCGACATATCAATCGACGATGTCCTGGAACGATCCACCCTCAAGGCCGAAGTTAATGCCGGGGATTTTTCTATCTGACAGACAAAATTTGGAAAATCATTTCTCCTCGTTGACGGCTGCCACCGCCAGTGCTCCCTTGCGGCAACACAAAGGCGCCGGCGCCGCTCGCGTCCGGGTTTTCAGGGAGCACGATCATGTCCGATCCAAACGCCACACCGCCGGGCCATAAGCCCGGTCGCGGGCGCATTTACAGCTCGATCACGCAGACCATCGGCGATACGCCGGTCGTCCGCCTGGAGAGGCTGATGGCGCAGGCCAATGTCGGGGGAGAAATTCTCGCCAAGCTCGAATTCTTCAACCCGCTGGCAAGCGTCAAGGACCGCATCGGCGTGTCGATGATCGATACGCTGATGGAAGAAGGCTTGATCAAGCCCGACACTGTTCTGATCGAACCAACCTCCGGCAATACCGGTATCGCGCTGGCCTTCGTGGCGGCCGCGCGTGGCCTTCGGCTTATTCTGGTGATGCCGGAGACAATGTCGATTGAGCGGCGCAAGATGCTGGCGCTCCTCGGTGCCGAGCTTGATCTTACTCCCGGCCCGCTCGGCATGAAGGGGGCGGTGGCGCGGGCGGAAGAATTACAGCGCAGCATTCCCCATTCCCTCATTCCCCAGCAATTCAAGAACCTCGCCAATCCGGCGATCCACCGGCGCACGACGGCTGAGGAAATCTGGAACGATACCGGCGGCAAGCTCGATTTCTTCGTCTCGGGCGTTGGCACGGGCGGCACCATCACCGGCGTCGGCCAGGTGCTGAAACCCCGTTTGCCCGGGCTCAAAGTGGTGGCGATCGAACCGGAAGATTCGCCCGTTCTCTCCGGCGGCGCCCCGGGCCCCCACAAGATCCAGGGCATCGGCGCGGGGTTCATACCTGATATTCTCGATCGCTCTGTCATCGATGAAGTGATGCGCATCGGTAACCAGACGGCCTTCGACACCGCCCGCAGGCTGGCGCGCGTCGAGGGTATCCCCGGCGGCATCTCGTCAGGTGCGGCGGTCGCAGCAGCGCTTGAACTGGCGGGGCGAGCGGAGAACAAGGGCAAGCGTATTCTTGTCATCATCCCCTCCTTCGCCGAGCGCTACCTGTCAACCACGCTCTTTGACGGGCTGTAGAAGCGCGCAACCTTAACGCCGCCTTAAAGCCACGCTTTTATAATGGCCTCACGAGTTCGGCCCGCCCGGCCGAGTGATGCGGGATGGCGATGGCGCGCGGCAAGGCACAGAATCGGCGCGAACCTGTGTTCAGGGACGAGCGGGATGATCTGCGGGTCAGCCCTGATGATCGTGTGTCGCAGCCCGCGCGCGGACGTCCTGCGGCACCCGCCTGGGATACCGATGATGGCGAGCCACCCGAGCGCAGCGCCAGCAAAACAAAACGGCGCAATCCAGCGGCGCGGCGCGGCGCCAAGGGTTCAAAGAAAAAGCACAAACGGTCCTTTTTCGGCCGCCTTGTCTACTGGGGTTTCGTCGTCAGCCTGTGGGGCGGGCTGGCCGTCGCAGGGGTGGTTGGATGGTATGCTGCGCATCTACCGGCGATGTCGGAACTCGAAGTGCCTGAGCGCCCGCCCAATATCTCGATTGTCGGCACGTCCGGCGACGTGCTGGTTGACCGTGGCGCCATGGGGGCGGCGGTCAAGCTTGCCGAATTGCCCAAACATCTGCCGCGTGCGGTCATCGCCATCGAGGATCGCCGCTTCTACAGCCATCTGGGGATTGATCCGCTCGGCATTGCCAGGGCCGCCGTGCGCAACCTGCTCGGTCGCGGCGTCTCGGAGGGTGGCTCGACGCTCACCCAGCAGCTTGCCAAGAACATCTTCCTCACCAGCGAGCGGACCTTCGGGCGCAAAATTCAGGAAATGATCCTGGCTCTGTGGCTTGAGGCGCGGTTTTCAAAAAATGAGATCATCGAGATGTATCTCAACCGCGTCTATCTGGGCGCCGGCGCCTACGGCGTCGAAGCCGCCTCGCAGCGCTATTTCGGCAAATCGGCGCGGGCGGTGAACCTGCAGGAAGCCGCAATCCTTGCCGGCCTTCTGCGGGCGCCCTCGCGCTATGCGCCCTCGCGCAATCCCAAACTGGCGATCGCACGAGCCAAAACCGTGCTCAACTCCATGGTGGAAGAGCGTTACATCAGCGACAACGACGCCAGGATCGCCGGCGCCGGGCGCCCGAGCGTCAAGCCGGCTGACGCGGCCGGCTCCTCGATCAATTATGCCGCCGACTGGGTGATGGATCTGCTGCCGACGCTGATTGGCACGATCGACAGCGATATCGTGGTTGAGACGACGATTGACGCTAATCTCCAGCGCGAGGCAGAAAAGGCGTTGCGCGAGACGCTCGACAAGGACGGCGGGCGCTATCAGGTGAGCCAGGGGGCGGTGGTGAGCATCGATGTCAACGGCGCGGTCCGTGCGCTCGTCGGCGGCAAGACCTATAGCGAAAGCCCCTATAATCGGGCGGTGGTCGCCAGGCGCCAACCGGGCTCCGCTTTCAAGCCCTTTGTTTATCTGACCGCGCTTGAGAGAGGCCTCACGCCCGACACGGCGCGCGAGGACGCGCCGATCACGATCAAGGGCTGGTCGCCTGAAAACTACAGCCGCGATTATCGCGGGCCGGTGAGCTTGCGCGATGCGCTGGCGCTGTCGCTCAACACAGTTGCCGTCCGGCTTGGCGTTGAAGCTGGCCCGGCCAATGTGGTGCGCACCGCCCAGCGGCTCGGCATCGCCTCGTCTCTCCAGGCCAATCCCTCGCTGGCGCTTGGCACCTCGGATGTCAGCGTGCTTGAGCTGACGCGTGCCTATGCGGCCTTTGCCAATGGTGGCTTTGCGGTGCCGGCCTATGTTGTGAAATCGATCCGCACCGCCAAGGGCCGCGTGCTGTTTGATCATCTGGGGGATGCGGGAAAGCGCGTCATCCGGCCCGAGCAGATCGCCCAGATGAACGACATGCTGGCGCGGGCGGTCGATATCGGCACGGCACGCAATGCCCGCGTGCCGGGCTGGCCGGTTGCCGGCAAAACGGGCACCAGCCAGGATTTTCGTGACGCCTGGTTTGTCGGCTATTCAGCGCAGATGGTCACCGGGGTATGGCTTGGCAATGATGATGGAACGCCGACCAAACGCGCGTCAGGCGGTGGCCTGCCGACCGCCATCTGGAGCCGGGTGATGGGGCTTGCCCATCGCGGCCTGCCGGCGATCTCGCTGCCAGGCGCCGGACAGCCCCTGCGCGAGCCTGATCAGCCAGCCCCGCACTCGATTGATGAGATCCTGCTGGGCAGGAACGAGCGCCAAAACCCACCACGCAGCGCCGGGCGCCCGACGGCCGCACCCTGCCAGATCAACGCCGATTTCCTGCGCTGTCTGTTTGGCGGTTAGGCCGGCGGCACTGCCCGGCGTGGTCCAGGTGGCGGGCCATAGGCATGGAGGCTCGCGCCATTGGCGCTCATCCACGCCTTGGCGGCCGCGGTGCCCGGACATATCTCGTTGAGCAGGCGCCAGAAGTTCGGCCCGTGATTCATGTGCTTTAAATGTGCCACCTCGTGTGCTGCGACATAATCAAGAACAAGAGGCGGCGCCAGAATAAGGCGCCATGAAAACGACAGAGCCCCATTGGCCGCGCATGATCCCCAGCGGCTTGAGCCGTCACGCAGGACAAGCCGGGCCGCGCTCGTGCCGGTCAGCGCCGTGTAGGTCGCGACCGCCCGCTCCAGATCGCGCCGCGCTTCGGCTTTCAGGAAATCGACCAGGCGGCGCTCGACATGGGGGGTGTCGCCGGGAATGACGAGGCAGGGATACTCGCCCTCCTCCACCTGCACCCGCCCGCGATAATCTCCGCTTTCGCGCAAGCGGTGCGGTATGCCTCTGAGAGGGACCACTGCCCCGTCAGTGAACCGCAGACGCTGCGGCTGGCGCGTCAGCCGCTCCACGATCCACGGGCGATGGCGATCGATAAACGCCGTGATCGCCGACAGCCGCAGTTGAGGTGGCGCGGTGACGGTGACCGCGCCGGTGGCGTTGGAGAGGCGCAAGGTGAGGCGACGTGAGCGCAGGCTGCGGCGCAGTGTCACCACACAGTCCTGCCCGCCCAGATCAACACGCAGCAGGGTTGCACGCGGCGGCGGACCGGCTGTGCCCCCGACCCGGTTCCTGCTTACGCCGCGCCTGAAAAGTGCTTTCATATCGATCATCGTCCTGTCGAAGAGGCATGATATCGCTGATTCGCCAAGCGCAGCCTCGCCAGGCTTCACTGGCCAGCGCAGAAAGAGGTGGCAAGATGGACATCGATAAGCTCAAGCGCCTGCGCGAGCGCTATCTGACGGCCAAGGGCGGAGACATGTTCGACCCGCATTTCGCCGCCATCGCGCAGGCCCAGTTCAAGGATGGCGACAAGCGTAAATGGCCCTTTGCCGATCCGGCCACCTTTCTGGCGGCTCCCCTGCGCGCCAGCAATGACGAGGCGTCCAATATCACGGACGTTGATATCGCGCTCATCGGCGTGCCGATGGATCTGGGTGTCACGAACCGGGCCGGCGCGCGCCTCGGGCCACGAGCGGTCAGAGGAATCGAGCGCATCGGCGCCTATGAGCCAGCCCTCAAGATGGCACCGCTCGGCGAGGCCGTGATCGCCGATATCGGCGATGTGCCGATGCGCTCGCGCTTTTCGCTTGCCGACTGCCACAGTGACATTGAGACTTTTTTTTCTAGGCTTGCCGGGCATGACATCCGGCCACTGGCGATCGGCGGAGATCATTCCATCTCCCTGCCCATTCTGAAGGCTCTGGGTGCCAAGCGCCCGCTCGGTCTCATCCACATTGACGCTCATGCCGACACATCAGGCGAGTATGAAGGGACCAAGTTCCATCATGGGGGCCCGTTTCGTCAGGCAGTCCTCGAAGGCGTCCTTGATCCCGACCGGACCATCCAGATCGGCATCCGCGGTGGTGCCGGCTGGCTGTGGGAGTTTTCCCACGAGAGCGGCATGACGATGATCGAGATGCATGAGGTGGTGGCGATGGGGCTGCCGGCGGTCATCGCCAAAGCCCGCGAAATTGCCGGCTCGGGGCCGACGTATCTGACTTTCGATGTCGATTCGCTCGATCCCGGCTTCGCGCCCGGCACGGGAACGCCGGAAGTGGGTGGGTTCAGCCCGCGCGAAGTGATTGAAATCCTGCGCGGCCTTGTCGGACTTGATATTGTCGCGGGCGATGTTGTGGAGGTTGCACCGCAATATGACGCCACCACCAACACCGCGCACGCGGCCGCGCAGATGGCGTTTGAAATCCTCTGCCTGATGCTGCGCGCGCCGTCCTTTCAGCGCAAAGTTTGAAAACGATGAAAAAACGCCCTTGCCTGTCCCTCCATTCTTTCTGCTAGCTTGTGGGCAGGCGCAGGCGGGCGGGCACCACGCAGACCTGCCCGCGTGCAAAAATGGAGGTCGTCACAATGAACATGCTGAAACCGCTGACGCTGGCCGCGCTCGGCCTTGTCGCCACCTATACGGTCGCCTTCACCCAGGGAAAAACCTGGACCAAGGTCACGATTGCCACCGAAGGCGCCTACGCGCCATGGAACTTCACGGAAGCAGGAGGCAAGCTCGCGGGCTTCGAAATTGATCTGGGCAATGAGCTGTGCAAGCGCATGAAGGTCGAATGCAATATCATTGCCCAGGATTGGGACGGCATCATTCCAGCCCTTCAGGCCGGCAAGTATGACGCCATCATGGCGGGCATGAACATCACCGAAAAACGTCTCGAGACGATCAATTTCTCGCGCGTCTATGGCACCGGCGGGCAGGTGTTCGGGGTCGCCAGGGGCGGGCCGCTTGCGGCGCTTCCAGGGCTAGGCGCGCGGCTTAATCTCACCACCAGCGAGGCTGATGCGCTCAAGGCGATGGAGGAGATGAAAAAGCTCCTCAAGGGCAAGACGGTTGGCGTCCAGGTGTCGACCATCAACTCCCAGTTCCTCGACAAATATTTCAAGGATGCCGTCACCATCAAGGAATACAAGACCACCGAAGAGCATGACCTTGATCTGGCCAATGGCCGCCTTGACGCCATCTTCGTGTCGATCCTGGCGCTGAATGCGACCATCGAAAAGCCGGACTTCAAGAACCTTCAGGTTGCCGGCCCGAGCTTCGGTGGCGGATTGCTCGGCAGCGGGGTTGGAGTTGGTCTGCGCAAGGCCGATCCGGAGCTGAAAGCAATGTTCGACAAGGCAATCGGCGACATGATCGCCGATGGCAGCCTCAAGGCGCTCGCGGTGAAATGGTTCAAGCTTGATATCTCGCCACAAAGCTGACGTTACGATGCGGGGCATCAATGATGCCCCGCCTCCCTGACCCGATCCGGATCATGTGCTGATGGCGTGGTACGATTTGCTCGGCTTCGGCCCCAAGGGTTGGGGCCTTCAATTGCTGATCGCCGCCGGCATGACGCTGGCGGTCGCCACCTGTGGCGCCATCATCGGCCTGATGATCGGCACGCTTGCCGCCTGGGCGAAGCTCAGCCGCAGCCTGGTGGCGCGCCTGTGCGCTGACGCCTATACGACGATCCTGCGCGGGGTACCCGATCTCCTCGTCATCTATCTTTTCTATTTTGGCGGCTCGCTGGTCCTCACCTATGTGAGCAGTCATGTGCTGGGCACCAGCGGTTTTGTCTCGGTGCCGGCCTTCGCCATCGGCGCGCTGGCGCTTGGTGTGTGCAATGGTGGTTATCAGGCGGAGGTGCTGCGCGGCGCCTACCTGGCGTTGTCGAAAGGCGAAATCGAGGCTGCGCGCGCGGTCGGGATGTCACCCCTTCTGATGTTCCGCCGCATCATCGGCCCGCAGGTACTGCGCTATGCCATTCCCGGGCTCGGTAATTGCTGGCAGCTTTGCCTGAAGGAATCAGCACTGGTGACGGTCACCGGCCTCGTCGAATTATTGCGCCAGTCAAACGTCGCCGGGCGCTCGACGCGCGAGCCGTTCCTGTTTTTCTCGGCCGCAGCCATTCTCTACCTCGTCATCACAATCGTCTCGGGGCAGATTTTCGAGCGCGCCGAGAAGCGGGCGATGCGCGGCATGAGGAGAGCGTGATGGATATCGCTTTCCTGTGGTCGACGCTACTCGCCATTCTGCCTGGCGTGCCAACGACGCTGAAGCTCACCGCCATATCGGTCTTTATCGGTCTGTTTCTGGCGCTGGCGTTGGCGGCCATGCGCCTGTCGGGACATCCGCTGCTGGTATTGCCGGCGCGTGCCTATGTTTTCGTGTTCCGTGGGACACCGCTGCTGGTGCAGATTTACCTTATCTATTACGGGCTGGCGCAGTTCTCGGTGGTACGTGAGAGCCTGTTATGGCCTTTCCTGCGCGAGGCCTATTGGTGCGCCATCCTGGCGCTGACGCTCAATACGGGCGCCTATGCGAGTGAAATCGTGCGCGGCGGCCTGCAATCGGTGCCCTTTGGCCAGATCGAGGCGGCGCGGGCTGCTGGCATGTCGCGGCTCGTGATGTTCCGGCGCATCGTCGCACCGCTTGCCATCCGCCAGGCTCTGCCGGGCTATTCGAATGAACTGATCCTGATGATCAAATCAACGTCGCTTGCCTCCATCATCACCATTTTCGAGATTTCGGGCCTTGCCTACAAGGTGGCGTCGGAAACTTACCGCTATATCGAGGTTTTTTTCGTCGCCGGGCTCATTTATCTCAGCCTCAACTTCGCCATCACCCGTGCCATCCAGGCGCTTGAACACTGGTTGTCGCCGCATCTGCGCCCGGCGCCAGCCACCCCCCTCCTTAACGAACTCAAGGCCGTGTGACGATCATGCCCGACATTGCCGTTGAAACCCGCAACCTCAGCAAACGTTTCGGCTCGAATGAAGTGCTGAAAGGTATTTCGCTTGCCGCACATGAAGGCGATGTCATCTCCATCATCGGCGCCTCGGGATCGGGAAAATCAACCTTCCTGCGCTGTATCAATTTCCTCGAAACGCCCGATTCGGGTGATGTCATCGTTGCCGGTGAAAAGGTCGAGATGAGGCAGCGCGGCGGGCGCGTTGAGCCGGCTGATCGCCAACAGATCGACCGCATCCGCTCCAGCCTCGGCATGGTGTTCCAGAATTTCAATCTGTGGAGCCATATGACGATCCTTGAGAACATTATCGAGGCCCCAATCCATGTGCAGAAGCGCCCGCGGGCGGAGGCGATCGAGGAAGCGGAAGCCTTTCTTGCCAAAGTAGGCATCGCCGAGAAGCGCGATCATTACCCGGCCCATCTTTCCGGCGGCCAGCAACAGCGCGCAGCGATTGCCCGCGCCCTTGCCATGCGCCCTGCCGTCATGCTGTTTGACGAGCCGACGTCCGCGCTTGATCCTGAACTCGTCGGTGAGGTACTGCGAGTGATCCGCGCCTTGGCGGAGGAAGGACGAACGATGCTGCTGGTCACCCATGAGATGAAATTTGCCCGCGAGGTTTCCAGCCGGGCGATTTTCCTGCATCAGGGCAGAATCGAATGCGAAGGCGCCCCGCGCGACATATTCACGCGCCCGCCCAATGAGCGGTTTGCCCAATTTATTGCTAATAGTGCGATGCACTGAAAGCGGACGGAGCACCGATGGATTACGACAGGTTTTTCCGCGATCGCCTCGATCATCTGCGCGATGAAGGACGCTATCGCGTGTTTGCCGATCTTGAACGTCAGGCAGGCGCGTTTCCACGCGCCATCCACCACGCTGCCGACGGCCCGCGACCGGTAACTGTCTGGTGCTCGAACGATTATCTCGGCATGGGCCAGCACCCGCAGGTGCTGGCAGCAATGACAGCGGCGCTGGAGGCGAGCGGCGCCGGCGCGGGCGGCACGCGCAATATCGGCGGCACCAATCACGCCCATGTCGTGCTTGAGCACGAACTTGCCGATCTCCACGGCAAGGAAGCAGCCCTTGTGTTCACGTCAGGCTACGTCGCCAACTGGGCGGCGATTTCAACGCTTGCCGCGCACCTGCCCGATTGCGTCGTGTTGTCGGATGTCGGCAATCACGCCTCGATGATCGAGGGGTTGCGCCATTCGCGCGCCGAGCGGCAGATCTTTGCCCATAATGACCCGGCTGACCTTGAGCGCCGTTTGTCAGCACTTGATCCGGCGCGCCCCAGGCTGGTGATGTTTGAATCCGTCTATTCGATGGATGGCGATATCGCCCCGATCAGCGCCCTGTGCGATGTCGCCGAGGCCCATGGCGCGCTCACCTATCTTGACGAGGTGCATGCGGTTGGCATGTACGGACAGCGTGGCGGCGGCATTGCCGAGCGCGAGGGGGTCATGCATCGCCTCGACGTCATCCAGGGAACGCTTGGCAAGGCGTTCGGCGTCATGGGTGGTTATATCGCCGGCTCGCGCGCGCTGTGCGATTATGTGCGCAGCTTTGCCTCGGGATTTATCTTTACCACCGCCCTGCCTCCTCATGTCTGCGCTGGCGCGATTGCCGCCATCCGCCATCTGAAAACGAGCGCGGGCGAGCGCCATCTCCAGCAGGAGCGGGTGAGCGAACTGCGCTGGGCGCTGCAACGCAAGGGCATCCCCCATCTCGCCAATGACAGTCACATCGTTCCGGTCATGGTTGGTGACCCGCGCGCCTGCAAGGCGGCAAGCGACATGCTGCTGGAGGATTGCGGCATCTATGTCCAGCCGATCAACTACCCAACCGTGCCGCGTGGCAGCGAACGCCTGCGCCTGACGCCAACGCCGCTCCACAGCAGCGCTGATATCCGTCATCTGGCGCTGGCGCTCGATGAGACCTGGGATCGGCTTGGCCTGCCACGGACGACGAAGCCGTCGTCCAGCAGCACCCTTTCCCAGCTGTGCCCGGTGGTTGGTCTCTACAAGGCCGATCCGCAGAGCCTTGGTTGCGATAGCTGTCCGATGAGCAAGGACAAAAGCCTCACCCCCGCCATCGACCATATGACGCAGGATCTGTGATCTCAGGCGTCAGGCGGCGGGTTTTTCTCCCAGTCGCGCTGCGCCGCCAGCGCCGCCAGCCCTTCCCGGTAGGTCGGATAGAGCAGGCGATAGTCCAGTTGCGCCTTGGTCGCGCGATTGGAAACGCGCTTGTTCTCAGCATAAAAACTCCGACCCATCGGTGACAGGTCAGCCTCGTCAAGCGTGATTGCCGGCGGCGGGTCACGGCCCATGAGCCCGGCGGCATAGACGACAACATCCTGCGGGGCAGCCGGTTCATCATCAACACCGTTCAGAACCGGCCCGGCCTGCGGATGGGCCATGCCGGCGAGCACCATGCCGGCGATATCCTGGACATGGATGCGATTGAAGACCTGCCCGGGTTTGACGATGCGCCGCTGGCTGGCGTCTGCAAGCGCCACGAGTGTGTTGCGGCCGGGACCATAAATGCCGCCCAGACGGAAGATCTGGACCGGCGTTCCACGCTGTTGCGCCAGCTTTTGCCAGTCCGCTTCGGCGCCCAGACGCTGGCGCGCACGCGCGGAATTGGGCTGCGGCATTGTCGTTTCATCCACCCATCTCCCGTCATGATTGCCATAAACGCCCACTGTTGACAGATAGCCGATCCAGCCCAGGCGGGGTGCGGCCAGCACATCAGGGCGATGGCGCAGGAGCAGCGGATCGCCGCTCGCGCCCGGCGGGGCGCTGATGAGCAGGTGTGTCGTCGTGGCGAGGGCATCAGCGAGTTCCGCGCTTACGCTCTCGCCATCAAACAAGATCGGCCGGGCGCCCAGCGTTTCGACTTTATGGTAATTTTCCCGGCGTCGAATGGTAGCGCTCACCGGCATCTCGCCGACAAGCGAGCGGGTGATCGCCGCCGCGCTATAGCCCATGCCGATGATCAGGCAGGCGTTCATTCCCGTGCCTCACCCAGCGCCAGCTGCCATTCATGGCCGACATCGTCATCAACCTCGCCCTGTCGTTTTGCCGCCATCCTGCGCAGGCGTGCATGGTCCAGTTTCCCCAGAGCCCAGACGGCGGCACCACGCACCAGCGGCGAGGGATCGTCGAGGCAATCGGCGATCGGGTCGGCAAGTGTTCCATTCGCGGAATTGCCGGCGGCAATCAGGCAATTGCGCAGAAAACGGTCTCGTCCGGTACGTTTGACCGGTGTTCTGGCAAACAGGGTGCGAAAGGCCAAATCATCGAGGCGCAACAACTCCGCGAGGGGGCGAAGCGCAATATCACGCCGGGCGCTCAGGCGCTGGTCGCGGGCAGCGCCGGCAAAGCGGTTCCACGGGCAGACCGCGAGACAATCATCGCAGCCGAAAATACGATTGCCCATGGGCCCGCGAAACTCATGGGGAATGGGGCCCTTGTGCTCGATTGACAGATACGCAAGGCAGCGCCGGGCATCGAGTTTGTGAGGGGCGGGAAAGGCCTGCGTCGGGCAGATATCCAGACAGCGGCTGCACGTGCCGCATCGGGGTGCATGTGGCTCATCCGGGGTGATTTCAAGCGTGGTGTAGATAACACCAAGCAGCAGCCACGAGCCGGCGCGGCGCGACACGAGCACCGTATGCTTGCCCTGCCAGCCAAGACCGGCAGCGGCGGCGAGCGGCTTTTCCATCACGGGTGCCGTATCGACGAAGACCTTGGCCTCACCCTCGCCCGCCGCCGCAAGCAGGGCGCGCGCCAGAACCTTCAGCCGGGGCTTGATGACGTCATGATAATCCTGTCCCTGGGCGTAGGTGGCGATCAGGCCGCGGTGCCGTTCATCGAGGGCTGCGATCGGATCATGGTCGGGGGGGGCGGCCACGCCGACGACGATGATGGAACGCACCGCCGGCCACAGAAGAGGCGGCGCCCGGCGCTCCTCAGCGCGGCCCTCCATCCATGTCATGCCGGCTTGAAAGCCCTTGGCCAGGTATTCGTCGAGGCCCGGTCCGGCAGCAGCAATGGATTGCGGCGTGCAGACGCCTGCTGCATCAAAACCCTGCGCGCCAGCAAGCGTACCGAGGGCGGCACGCCAGTCAGGCGGCGCGCTCAGAAGTCGAGATCGGCGTAATGCGCCGCCGGCGGCAACCCCGGCAGTTCCTCGCTCAGCAGCGGACGGAAGCTCGGCCGCGACTTCATGCGCGCGTACCAGGTCTTGGCGGCGTTGTCCTCGTCCCACGGCACATCCCCGAAATAATCGACGGATGAAAGATGCGCCGCCGCCGCCAGATCCGCAATCGACAGCCATTCGCCCGCCAGAAAACTGCGCGTATTCATGAGGAAGCCGATATATTTGAGGTGATAGCGGATATTGGCGCGGGCGGCGCGTATCAGCCCCATGTCGGGCGCGCTCTTGCCGCCCTTGTAGGAGCGCTTGGTGAGCTTCTCGTGGACGATGAGGTGGCTCACCTCATCATGGAATTTGAGCGAGAACCATTCAACCAGCCGACGCACCTCGGCGCGGGCGACCGCATCAGCCGGCAACAGACGGCGCGAGCCAAGCTCGCTGCCGCGCGTCTCGTCGAGATATTCGGCAATCGGCGTTGCGCCGATGATGGCGCGCTCCTCGTCGACCATAACCGGCACATGCCCGGCCGGGTTGAGGCGCAGGAAATCAGGGCGGCGCTCTTCAACATTTTCATACACGGCATCGAAACGCACGCCACATTCGCCCAGACAAAGGCGAACAAAACGCGAGGCAGGGTCAAGCATCCCCTGATGGAGTATCACCGTCATTTGACCAGAATTCCGTCAGCGCGGCATGGCAGCGAACTGTCCGCCCTTGCGATAGCGCCACAAATAGGAAGGAAGAACCGCCGCCATCGCGGTCGGGGCGATACCAAGACCCTCGATCGTGCGGCCCTCGGCATGAGCGGCTTCACCTACAATGTTGTCTTTTTCGAGAAGCCGTACCTGGTCAACCGTCAAAAAAGGTTTGGGTAGCATCTGCAGGAAAAGCGCGATGAGCCGGGCAAGAGCGAAGGGCAGTGGAACGAGCAGGCGCTGGCGGCCGATTTCCTGCATCATCACTTCCAGCAAGGCACGGAAGCTGCAGATATCCGGCCCGCCCAATTCGTAGATGCAGCCTGGCCGCGCCTGCCCGTCAACGGCGCGCGCAATCACTTCGGCGACATCGCCGACAAAGACCGGCTGGAACCGGGTATGACCGCCGCCGATCAGCGGCAGGGCGGGAGCAAATTGTGCCAGCCCGGCGAAGAGATTGAAAAAGCGGTCCTCGGCGCCAAAAACAATCGATGGACGCAGGATCACCGCGCCCGGCACGGCAGACAGAATTGCCGCCTCGCCGGCTGCCTTGCTGGTGGCATAGTCGGAGGAGGAATCGTCATCAGCGCCGATGGCTGAAAGCTGGACAAGCGAGGAGATATCCTTTTGTGCGCAATAACGGGCAATGGTCGCCGCGCCCTCGCGCTGGACGGCTGCAAAGCTCTGGCGCCCTGTTTCCGCCAATATGCCGACCAGATTGACGGCGGCATCCGCCCCTTTGAGCGCAGCAGCCACCGATTCGGGATAACGAAGATTGGCCTGCACCGCATGAATCTGGCCAACCGTGCCCATGGTTTGCAGGTGACCGGCAAGGTCAGGCCGGCGGACGGCGACACGAATACGATAGCCACGCTTTGCCAGCGCGCGCACCGCATGGCGCCCTACAAAGCCCGATCCGCCGAAAACGGTCACCAGGCGCTCATTTCGTCCCGCCATCACGCTTCCCCGCTGTTGTCGCCGATGCAGCTGACAAATGATACCCTGCCGCATAGCTGACCGCGCTTGTGCCGTCCAGCACAAGCTTGTGCCAGGGTCAGGTCATCGTGGTGCCTGCCTATGTGCGTTGACAAGTCCGGCTCTTTACCCCTATTCGAGGCATCAGGGCCCAGGTGGCGGAATTGGTAGACGCACTGCTTTCAGGTAGCAGCGGGTAACACCGTGAAGGTTCGAGTCCTTTCCTGGGCACCACAAATCTCAAATCCTCGCAGTGCAGCAGCCGGCAAGCTGATGATCTCGAGGCGATCAGGACCACATTGATCGCTTGCGATGCGCGCCCGGAAAGTGTTGATAGGGCATGAAAACGGGGCGAGAGCGAAAATATCATGAAAATCGACGTGCATGAGGGTGATTTGCCTGCGGGATGGCAATCAGGTCCGGTGGTCGCCATCGACACCGAGACGCGCGGACTTGATCTGAGACGCGACCGGCTGTGTCTCGTGCAGCTGACAAACGGCAATGGCACGGTCGATCTGGTACGCATCGCCAAGGGGCAGATTTCGGCTCCGCATCTGAGCCGCATGCTCGCTGACCCGAACGTGGAAAAACTGTTCCATTTCGGGCGTTTTGATATCGCCGTGCTGCTCAATGCCTTCGGCGTGCTGACGACGCCCGTCTACTGCACCAAAATCGCCTCGCGCCTGGTGCGCACCTATACTGATCGCCACGGCCTCAAGGATCTGGTGCGCGAACTTCTTGCCCGTGATCTTTCCAAGGAACAGCAATCATCCGATTGGGGGGCGGCGAGTTTAAGCGAGGCGCAACAGCTCTATGCCGCCTCTGATGTATTTCACCTCCATGAGCTTCGCCAGAAACTTGACGCCATGCTGGAGCGCGAAGGGCGCAGCGAACTTGCCCGGGCCTGTTTTTCGTTCCTGCCGGCGCGCGCGGCGCTCGATCTGGCTGGCTGGGCGGAGAGCGATATTTTCGCCCATTCCTGATCCGTGCGGCTTGCCGTCAAAAAATCACCTTCTTGCGGCATAGGCAGATGATATGGATGGATTTCAGGAATTTTCCAGGACATGAGCGCGATCATTTCAGGCGAACGCTATGCCGCCGCCGCGCGCCACAGCCGGCTGGTGCGCCGCCTGCGCTGGCTGCTGCCGGCGCTTGTCGGCATCGCCATCATCGCCTTTATCGGCCTTGGTGCCGCCCGCTCATTCCTCGGATCGATTTCGTTTCTTCCCGTCCGTCTTGACGGATCGACACTCGAGATGGCGCACCCCCATCTGACGGGGTATGATGCCAACCGGCGCCGCTACTCGCTGTCTGCCGAGCGGGCGCGTCAAGATATCGCCGCACCGAGCAAAATTCAGCTCGATAGACTTGATGCACATATGGAACTTGCCGGAAACAACGAAGTCCGCATCCTTTCCGACAAAGGTTTTTTCGACGGCGAGGCCAATCGCTTCATTGCGCAGGGAAATGTGCGCGTCAACACGACGCTTGGCTATGAACTTTTTCTCAGGAGCATGACGGTCCTCACTAAAACCTCCTCCATGGAGTCCGAGGAGCCGGTGGAGGTGCGCAATGGCGACAATCGCATCTTTGCCGACCGCATGCAGGTCCATAGCGGTGGTGAGCGCATCGTCTTTGACGGGCGGGTGAAGACCATCTTCCATCTGCCGCCAGAGAGCCCATGACCGTGACCTTGATTACAGCCTTGCGCCTGCCCTGTTTGAGCGCGCTGATGGCAGCGGGATTTATGCTCGCTGTGGACGGCGGACCATTGCTTGCCCAACCCAGGCAAGCACCGGCGGCGCCAACATCCAACGCGGTCGGCGGCTCGGGTCCCATCACCATCGATGCTGACCGCCTGGAAGTTCTCGACAAGGACAAGCGAGCCGTTTTCAGCGGCAATGTGGTAGCTGCGCGCGGCGATATGACGGTGCGCTCCTCCACGATGACAGTTTTCTACGATGCCGATCTGACCAGCAACACCTCGACCAGCAGGCCCGCAGCGGCCAATTCAAACCAAAGCGTGCGGCGAATTGAAATGACCGGCAAAGTCCTGTTCGTCCAGCGTGACCAGCAGGCAACAGGCGACGCCGCCGTGTACGAACGCGCCAGCGAGACCCTCATCCTGAGCGGTAATGTTGTCCTGACCCAATGCCAGAACGTGGTCACGGGACCGCGCCTGGTCGTCAACCTGCGGACCAATCAGGCCCAGGTTGAGGGCGCTCCCGGCGCGCGGGTGCGCAGCATCCTCGTTCCTGGCGATTCGTCCTCGCCCCAAGGGAGTGCGGGGACGGGCTGCGCCCAGCCTGCGGCTCAGCCACCGCAAGGCGCGGCGCCACCGCCCGCTGCCAAGCGCAAAAACTGAGCCCCCGGCGGAATCACTCGCATAAATGACGTCATAATGGCGCTGAGCAGATTCTGGTAATCTTGTTGTGGCATGAAAATTGCGCTCGCCTGCCGGCACGTGGCATGCGATGGAGACATCGTTACGTCCGAGCGTTCAAACAGAACCGTTCAACGACCTCATGAAACCGGGTGTTCGACAGCAGTGAAGCAGATTTTCGCACGAGTGACGTCGAGCGTTGCCAAGGTCGACCTGTTCGGGCGCCTTGCGAAGGCCAGATTGCGTGCGCCGGCGATATTGAAGACAGATAGTGCAGTATCAACTTCCGCCAAGCTGTCGGCAAACCGGGCCGGGCCGGCAGCGCCGCGCCCGACCATCGCCGGCTCATCCAAGCCGCCAGCCGCCCGAGACGGGCAAAGCTGGCTGGTGGCGGAGGGAGTTGAGAAGAGCTTCAAAAACCGGAAAGTCGTCCAGGGTGCCAGCCTGGCGGTGGGGCGTGGCGAATCGGTGGGGCTGCTTGGCCCCAATGGCGCCGGCAAGACAACGATCTTCTATATGATCACCGGCCTTATCCCGGCTGATGCCGGCTTCATTCAGCTCGATGGCCACGATATCACCAAGCTGCCGATGTATCAGCGCGCGCGCCTTGGCATCGGCTATCTGCCGCAGGAAGCCTCGATTTTCCGCGGGTTGAGCGTCGAGGACAACATCATGGCCGTCCTCGAAGTGGTCGAGCCCAATGCCCGCAAACGCGAAAACGAGCTCAACTCGCTGCTTGAGGAATTCCGCATAAGTCATCTGCGCAAGAGCCCGTCGCTCGCCCTGTCCGGCGGGGAACGCCGGCGCACGGAAATCGCCCGGGCGCTGGCGACGCGCCCCTCCTTCATGCTGCTTGATGAGCCGTTTGCCGGGATCGATCCCATCGCTGTCGGTGATATTCAGCTTCTGGTGCGCCATCTCACCACGCGCGGCATCGGCGTGCTGATTACCGACCATAATGTGCGCGAGACACTGGGGCTGATCGACCGCGCCTATATCATTCATTCCGGGCGCGTGCTGATGCAGGGCACGCCCGACGAGGTCGTCGCGCACCCCGATGTCAGGCGCTTCTACCTCGGCGAACAATTCACCATGTAAGCGGCCATCGGCCCAGCAAGGACACGGGTTACACATGGCACTCGCAGCCAGGTTGGAAATGAGACAGGGCCAGGCCCTGATCATGACACCGCAGCTGATGCAGGCAATCAAGCTGCTGCAGATGTCGAATGTCGATGTCGTGGCCTATGTCGAGGCCGAGCTTGAGCGCAACCCGTTGCTGGAACGCGAAGAGGGCACAGGCGACAATGACGGGCCGCTGGAGAGCGCTGGTACGAATGAGGGCGCAGGCAGTGATGACGGCCCGCGTGAAGGTGACTGGAGCGAAATCGATCCGACACCCAGCAGCGAGGCAATTGCCGCCCGCCTCGATACGGATCAGGCCAATCTCTACCCGGAGGCGGAGCCTGCCACGAGGGAGCGCAGCGGCGAGACGCCGGACGGCCTTTCGGCAAGTGCATGGAGCGGGGTTGGCGGATCGGGCGGCGACAGCGATTATAATCTTGAATCATTCGTGGCGCGGGAGCGAACGCTGGGTGAACATCTGGCAGAACAGCTCGCCGTCGCCCTCAAGGATCCCGCCGACAAGTTGATTGGTCAGTACCTCATCGATCTCATCGACGAGGCAGGCTATCTGACTGCCTCGCTTGAGGACGTCGCCGATCGGCTCGGCGCAGCGATGGCGGATATCGAGCGGGTTCTCAGTCACATCCATCGTTTCGACCCGCCGGGCATCGGCGCCCGCCATTTGCGCGAATGCCTGGCAATCCAGCTGCGCGAGCGCGATCGCCTCGATCCCCTCATGCAGAAACTTGTCGACAATCTCGACCTGCTCGCACGCCATGATTATGCGGGATTGCGCAAAATATGCGGCGTTGATGACGAAGACCTCGCCGATATGGTGGGCGAGATCAAGCGGCTGACCCCCAAGCCAGGTCTTGCGTTCGGCCATACGATCATCGAGCCTGTCGTCCCTGATCTGACGGTGCGCAAGGGACCGGATGGCGGGTGGATTGTGGAACTCAACAGCGAAAGCCTGCCGCGCGTGCTGCTCAACCAGAGCTATTATGCGCATGTGACCCGCAGCAAGCTCGGCGACAAGGACAAGGTGTTTCTGCATGATTGTCTGCAGAATGCCAACTGGTTGGTCAAAAGCCTTGACCAGCGGGCGCGCACGATTCTGAAGGTCGGGATCGAACTGGTGCGCCAGCAGGACAGTTTTCTTGCCCATGGCGTCGCCCATCTGCGGCCGCTCAATCTGCGCACAGTCGCCGAAGCCATCGGCATGCACGAATCGACCGTTTCGCGCGTCACATCGAACAAATATCTGGGGACGCCGCGCGGCGTCTTTGAACTCAAATACTTCTTCACCTCGTCGATTGCGTCTTCGGAAGGCGGGGAGGCTCATTCGGCTGAAGCCGTTCGCCATCGCATCAAGCAATTGATCGACGCGGAGCCTGCCAATAGTGTTTTGTCCGATGATACGATTGTCGACGTGCTCAAGGAGGCCGGGATCGATATCGCCCGGCGAACGGTCGCAAAATACCGGGAATCGATGCGTATCCCCTCAAGCGTCCAGCGCCGCCGCTCCAAGCAGGCGCCGGCATAGGATTGCGCGCCCGTGACCGCCAGCGGGGCTGGCATAATTGACTTGGCCGCAAGCCACGCCTACCTCTTTTATCAGCGTAGAAGTCCAGCGGTTTTGACTGGCAGTGCCTGTGCCAGCGGACAAACGAACAGGGCCAGGGGTGGAGACAAGCGATGGCGTTTCGCGTTTCTGGAAAAAATATCGATATCGGCGACGTTCTGCGGACACGGATCACGGAGCGTGTCGCAGAAGTGCTGGAGAAGTATTTCGACGGTACGGCGAGCGGTCATGTGACTGTGAAGCGCGATGGCTCGTCCTATACGACGGAAGGGGTTCTGCACCTCTCATCGGGCATGACGATCCATGCCGAGGGCGCGGCAATGGACCCTTATCAAAGCGCCGATGCGGCGGCGATCGTGATCGAGAAACGCCTGCGCCGCTACAAGCATCGCCTCAAGGATCATCATGCCGGGCGAGGTAATGGCGCGGTTGAGGAGGCGATGGCGGCAAGCTATGTTCTAGCCGCACCGCCGGACGAGGAGGACGAGGCGGCCGAGGGCGCGTATCATCCGGTCATCATCGCTGAATCCGCGACGCAATTGCGCCGTCTGTCGGTTGGCGAAGCGGTGATGGATCTCGACCTGTCAGGGGCGCCGACGCTGGTCTTCCGCCATGCCGGGCATGGCCGGGTCAACATCGTCTATCGCCGGGCCGACGGGAACATCGGCTGGGTCGATCCTTCGACAGCCACTGGAAATTGAACGGACAACCTATCCAGATATGTTAGGTTAGAAAGATCGCTTACCCCTTCCCTAACGGCAAATAACTGCGGACGCTGAACCAGAATCATTATACGTCGCACCTCTCGATGTCGTCCTCGGTAGCGGGGCCATTCCCACCCCCCTCGTTTCAATAGGTAAACCATGCGAACGAGTGACCTGCTGAGCGAACACTCTGTTCTTTCCTCGCTCAGGGTAAGCGGCAAGGACCATGCCTTCGAGCAGATCGCCCGCGCCATCGGCTCGCTGCATGGGCTCGATGCGAAGCGCATCTTCCAGGCCCTTCGCGAGCGCGAGCAGCTCGGGTCAACCGGCGTCGGGGCCGGCATTGCCATTCCGCATGCGAAACTTCCTTCGCTTGAGCGGATCGTCGGCTTCTTTGCCCGGCTGGAAAAGCCCATCGACTTCGCCGCGCTCGACGAAGAGCCGGTTGATCTCATGTTCGTGCTGGTGGCACCGGAAGCAGCGGGAGCCGATCATCTGCGGGCGCTGGCGAATGTCGCCCGGTTGCTGCGCGACCCGGTGATGGCGGAAAAATTACGCGGGACGACCGAGCCAACAGCCCTTTACACGCTGCTTGTTGGCGCAGAGCGCTCGCACGCGGCCTGATGGTCAATCCGCGTGCCGGATGACCGGACTGACCGTCACCGTAAAATTCACCGAATTGGCCAGAAAGCACGCCGCATGCGCATCTCCATGCAAAGCGCGGGCCTTGTTGATGTCGCCGGCGGCGGCAATCACCACATCAGGGCGCAGTGTCAATGAGGTGATGCGCCCACCATGCGCGTCATCCTCGATCATCGTGCCTTCGGCCTTGTCGACATAGGAGGTGACGATCACCCCCTCGACGGCGCACAGATGCAGGTACCACAGCTTGTGGCAGGCGCTCAGCGAGGCAATGAACAGCTCCTCGGGGTTCCAGCGCGCGCAATCACCGCGAAAGCTCGGGTCGGAGGAGCCGGGAATATCGCTTTTTCCAGCCGCCGAAATGACATGGGCGCGCTCATAGGCGCGGTAACCGCTGGTGCCGCTGCCGGTATTGCCGGTCCAGGTGACCGTCACATGGTAGCGGTGTTGTTTGTGATCGCTCATCCCCTTTCAACCTCTCCTATTCCAGCAAAGCCACCATCCCAGAGATTATGAAGGCGCTGGGCGGCGATGGTGGCAAAACGCAGCATGACCGCCTTGCGACGAGCCGCTGAAAGGCGCGTCTCGCCTGCTTCGCGCAGAATGGCGGCGCCATGTTCGTCAGCAGCGATATAGCCGGGATCGGCGGGAAAGACAGCCATATCCAGCTCACGCGGCGCGGCAAAGAAGAAGCGATCGCAATGGGCCAGGTAATCCGGCCATTTCTGATCGGAACGCAAATCGGCGAGCGATGATTTGATTTCAACAATCCATATATCGCCAGCGCCGTTCAGCGCCACGATATCGGCGCGGCGCCCGTCGGACAGCGGTAATTCGCTCAGGATGGAGAAGCCCAGTGCCCGCAGCAACCGGCCGCTGCCGCGCAGGACACGGCGGGCCTGGGGCGACAGACGCCCGTCGCGCAGCAACGGATCGCTTGCCGCCGGTTCGTCGAACCCGGCCAGTCCTTCCATCAGCCGTGCTCCCGTTCAGCGGAAGAATATGATGGTGATAAGAATGAACAGGGGGATCAGAAAACACAACGCCCAGCCGCAATAACCGAAGAACGAGGGCATCTTGACGCCCATATCATCGGCAATCGACTTGACCATGAAATTGGGCGCATTGCCGATATAGCTGTTGGCACCCATGAAGACGGCTCCGCAGGAAATGGCCGCAAGCGTCAACGCCCCCTCGCCCATCAGGCGCTGGGCGTCGCCACCGGCAACGTTGAAAAACAGCAGGTAAGTCGGTGCGTTGTCGAGAAAGGATGACAGCCCGCCCGTCAACCAGAAATACATCGCATGATTGGGTGTGCCATCGCCATTTGTGACCAGAGCCACCAGGCCGGCGAGCGCTCCCGATTTGCCGGCCTGCAGGATGGCCAGAACCGGCACAATGGTGAGAAAAATGCCGATGAAAAGCTTCGCCACCTCGGCAATCGGCCCCCAGTTGAAGCCATTGCCCTCGCGCGCCAGCGCCGGCGTCAGTTTCAGCGAAACAAAGGCGATGAGCAGCAAGAGGACATCTCGGGTGAGGTCCTGAAGCTGCAATGTGTTGTGAAACACCTCGACGCTGACACCAGGCTTCCAGCCGGCGCAGGTGATGAGAACGGCGATGATGGCCGCCAGCAGCAGGAGATTGACCTGGCCAAAAAGCCGGATGCCCGGGTGGGTATCGGGGGGCGGATCGCGCATGACGGGCGCGGAGCGGTCGCTCGCCACAAAATAGCTGTCAAGCGCGAAAAACACCACGAGCAGGATGACAGCGGCCGTCAACATCTCGGAAAAGAGATGGGTGGTGGTCCAGAAGAAATCGACGCCCTTGAGGAAGCCCAGGAACAGCGGAGGATCGCCCAGCGGCGTCAGGGATCCGCCGATGTTCGATACCAGGAAGATGAAAAAGACGACGACGTGGACGTTGTGCTGGCGGGCGTCGTTGGCGCGGATGAGGGGGCGGATGAGAATCATGGAGGCACCGGTGGTGCCAACCAGGCTCGCCAGCACGGTTCCCAAAGCCAGGATCGCAGTATTCATCAGCGGAGAGCCATGAATGTTGCCCGAGATGAAAATGCCGCCCGCCACCGTGTAGAGGGCAAAAAGCAGAATGATGAACGGGATGTATTCGAGAAGCAGCGTGTGCAGAACCGCGTAGAGCGCGGGAGAAAACCCTGCCAGCGCGAGATAGGGTATGACAAAGCAACCCGCCCAGAAGAGCGCGACCTTGCCGAAATGATGATGCCAGAATCCCGGCGTGAGAAGCGGGCCAAGCGCAATCGACAGCAGGATACCGGCAAAGGGCAGCGCCCAGATCAACGACAATCTGCTCCCGTCGACAGCAAGTGCGGCGTCGGCGCCAAAGGCCGTCGCCGGAAACAGGCCGAGGGCAAGTGCGATCAGCGTCTTTGTCAGGCAGGGCATCGACATCTCCGGTTCACAGCGTGCGTTGGCAGCGCCCCGGCGGATGATGCACGGACGATTTGCACGAGGAAAGAGGCCTTATCGGTATTTCCGCTGCTGGCAAAAGATAAATTGCCTCTTCCCGCCGCTGCCATCTCGGCTTAGCCTTGTCGCACAAGAATGAAAAAGGGGAGGCACACGATGGCAGCGACCGGCAGACCGTGGCAGATGCATTATCCGCCAGGCGTGCGAGCAACGATTGATGCTCCGCCCTACCGGAACCTCGCAGATTTCGCCCGCGACCGCGCCCGGCATTTCGGCGACGCGACCGCCTTTACCTGCGTTTTGCCCAACGGCATGTCAGGTGCGCTCAGCTTTCGCGAAACTGATCGGCTGGCTGACTGCTTTGCCGTTTATCTGCGGGAGGTCGCTGGGCTCAAGGCAGGCGACAGGGTGGCGGTGCAAATGCCCAACAGCCTGACCTATCCGGTCGTGGCGCTGGGCATTTTCAAAGCCGGCTGCGTGCTGGTCAACGTGAACCCGCTCTATACGGCCGATGAAATGGCGCACACGCTCGCTGATTCGCAGCCGAAGGTGCTGGTGATCATCGATCTTTTCGCTGACAAGCTGACTCCGGCGCTGGCGAAAAGCCCGGTGCCGCACGTGGTGATTGCCGGAATTGCCGCGTTTTTTCCCCTGCTGCGCAAGACCATCGTCGGCATCGTGCAGAAATATGTGAAAAAGCAGGTTCCGCCGGTCGGCGTTCCAGCCATCACCATCGACAGCGCGATCGCCCAGGGTCGCGCCCGCCATGGCGGCGGTGACCAGCAAATTGCCGCCTATAGTGCGGACGTCAACGGGGATGATCTGGTCTGCCTGCAATACACGGGCGGCACGACGGGGGTGTCAAAAGCCGCCATGCTCTCCCACGGCAATCTGATCATGAACATGGCCCAGGTCAGCGAGATGATCAGCAGCGGGCTCAAAGAGGGCGAGGAAACAGTTCTGACCGCGCTGCCGCTCTATCATATCTTTGCCTTCACAGCGAATTTCCTGTGTTTTTACGCGCTTGGCGGCCATAATGTGCTGATCCCCAGCCCGCGCCCCCTGTCCAATCTGCGCAAGGCCTTCGAGCAGATCCCGATCACCTGGATGACGGGCGTCAACACATTGTTCAACGGCCTGCTGAACGAGGAATGGTTCAAATCCAATCCGCCACGAACACTCAAAGGCTCGTCGGCGGGCGGTATGGCGCTTCACAGCGCGGTTGCGGAGCGCTGGACGAAACTGCTGGGAACGCCGGTGATTGAAGGTTACGGCCTCAGCGAGGCCTCGCCCGTTCTCACCTTCAACCCGTTCGGGGGCATCAAGGCCGATTCAATCGGTATTCCTATTCCCTCAACCGATCTGCGCTGCGTTGACGAGAATGGCAAAGAGGTTGCCCACGGCATGCCCGGTGAAATCATCGCCAAAGGCCCGCAGGTGATGCTTGGCTACTGGCGGCGCCCTGACGAGACGGCCAATGTGCTTAAAGATGGCTGGCTCTATACCGGCGATATCGGCATCATGGATGATGATGGCTACACACGCATCGTCGACCGCAAGAAGGACATGATCATCGTCTCGGGCTTCAAGGTGTTCCCCAATGAGGTGGAAGACTGCCTGGCAAAGCTCGACAGCGTGCAGGAGGCCGCCGTCATCGGCGTGCCGGATGAGGGGACCGGAGAGGCGGTCAAGGCCTTTGTGGTCGCCAAATCCCCGCAGCTTACCAGCGAGGACGTCCGCGCGTTCTGCAAGCAGCACCTGACGGCCTACAAGGTGCCGAAGCTGGTGGAGTTCAGGGCCGAGCTGCCCAAATCCAATGTCGGCAAGATCCTGCGCAAGGAATTGCGCCAGCCAGCTGCCGGACGCTAGGCATGACCGCAGGGATGCGGTCGTCCGCGCCGTGCGCTTTCAGGCCCGAGGCCGAAGCGTGCGATGCCTGAGCTACCCGAGGTCGAGACGGTCATGCGCGGGCTCGCGAGCGCCCTCCAGGGGCAGAAGCTGGTGCGGGTCGAACAGCGTCGCGCCAATCTTCGCCGGCCCTTTCCGCCCGATTTCCGGCAGAGGCTGGAAGGGCGGCGCATCGAAGCGCTGTCACGCCGCGGCAAGTATATTCTCGCTGATCTCGATGACAGCCAGGTGCTGATCATTCATCTCGGCATGACGGGGCGATTCCAGGTCGAGAGCGGCGAGCAAACGAACGGCATGGCCGATTTCTATTATGACGGCCCACGCGACATCCGGCACGATCATGTCGTCTTCCATCTCTCCAGCGGGGTGGTGGTCACCTATAATGACGCTCGTCGCTTCGGCTTTATCGACGTGACGGGCAGGAGCGATCTTGACACTCACCCGGCGCTGGCGAAGCTTGGGGTTGAGCCGCTGGGCAATCGCCTTGATGCGCCGTTTCTGCTGGACGCCGCCGGGCGACGGGCAGCGCCGCTCAAAGCTCTCCTCATGGATCAGGGCGTGATCGCCGGGCTTGGCAATATCTACGCCAGCGAAGCCTTGTTCCGGGCCAGGCTCCATCCCGAACGGGCGGCCTCGAGCCTGAAGGCGCCGGAAGCCTTGCTCCTGGTGCGAGAGATCAAGGCCGTGCTGCACGAGGCGATCGCGGCCGGCGGGTCGACACTGCGCGATTTCACCCACGCCAACGGCGCGAGTGGCGATTTTCAGGAACGCTTTTTTGTTTATGATCGTGAAGGCCAACCTTGTGCCGTTTGCAGGACGCCGATCCTGCGGCTGGTTCAAGGCGGGCGCTCGACCTTCTTCTGTTCCCGCTGCCAGCCGCGCCGGCCGGCACGCCTGCGCTCTCACCTGATCCCGCGGAGTTCGCCATGACATATGAAACGCTGCTTGTTGCGACCCATGGGCGGGTCGGCCTCATCACCCTGAACCGGCCGAAAGCGCTCAATGCGCTGAGCCCGCAGCTCATTGGCGAGCTGGGGGCAGCGCTTGCCGCCTTCGAGGCTGATGAGGCTATCGGCGCCATGGTGATGACCGGATCGGACAAAGCCTTTGCGGCAGGGGCCGATATCAAGGCGATGGCGACAAAGAGTTTCCAGGAGGTGTTCCGCGAAGATCTCTTCGCCAATTGGGACGGGGTGGCGCGCGCCCGCAAGCCGGTGATTGCAGCGGTGGCGGGTTTTGCGCTGGGAGGCGGGTGCGAACTGGCGATGATGTGCGATTTCATCATCGCGGCCGACACGGCGCGCTTCGGCCAGCCGGAAATCAATATCGGCCTCATCCCGGGGGCAGGTGGCACGCAAAGGCTGGCGCGCTTCATCGGCAAGGCGAAAACCATGGATCTGTGCCTCACCGGGCGCTTGATGGACGCAACCGAGGCCGAGCGTTGCGGCCTTGTCTCGCGCGTCGTCCCGGCGAGCGAATTGATGACAACAGCCCTCGCCGCGGCTGAGACCATCGCCTCGAAATCGCTCATTTCGGCGATGCTGGCGAAAGAAGCCGTCAATCGCGCCTATGAAACACCCCTTGCCGAGGGCCTGCGTTTCGAACGCCGTGCCTGCCTGTCGCTTTTTGCAACCGACGACCAGAAGGAGGGAATGGCGGCCTTTATCGATAAAAGAGCGCCGAAATTTAAGCAAAACTGACAAGATTTGCCGTAGCAACGCAATGCAGATTGACGCCACGCGCGGCCAAGGCTATAGAGCCGCCCTTGCCATGCTGCAGCGCCGATCCGGCGATCGGCATGGTGTTTGACCACTCAGCATTTGACATGACAGCAGGCGGGCGCGGTGTCGTCCCGTTTCAGGAACGGACAGATGGCCAATACCAGCTCAGCCCAAAAAATGGTACGCAAGATTGCCAAGCGCACGGCAGTCAATCGTGATCGTCGCGGACGCATGCGTACCTTCGTGAAGAAGGTTGAAGAAGCGATCGCAGCAGGCAACAAGCCGGCGGCGGAAGCAGCTCTCCGGCTCGCAGAGCCTCAACTCCTGCGATCAGCGCAGAACGGGATCATTCACAAGAACACAGCCTCGCGCAAAGTGTCGCGCCTGACGCGGGCAGTTCGCGCGCTCTGAGATCTGCGCGAGCGATCGCACCCACATATCTGACCACGCTGTTTCGGCCGCTCCTGCCCTGTCATCTGACAGATGCTTGAGCGGCTGATTTTGTTTTCCCGGCAAAGGTTCATTGAATCAAAACAGAAAAAACGAAGGATCGAACGGATACCAGGGGAGATTCCACCGAATTTTTTTGTGACAATTTCCCGTCAAAAAAAAATTCGTTGATTCAACGTCTTACGACTAGGACGTTTGATGACACCGCAGATGCAGCAAGCGCACGCCATTCGGTAATGAGACTATTTCCAAATTTTGTCGGTTCAATTGTGCCGGTTGCCAAGCGGACAAATGTCCGAATCTGTTTGGCAAACAACGTTATTTTTCCCTGAAGGGCGAGAGCGGGGAAATCATGTGCGCGACGCACGCCAGCGCGGGACTCATTTTCCTACCAACTTCCTTGCGCGCTCCGGCTGGATATGTTTCTTTCAATTGGCTCGGGGGCGGGTTGAAACGGCAGTCTTTGTTTCAGCGTTTTTAGATGAAATCGGGGCGTAAGATGACAAATAGAATGCTCGTTGAATGCAGGTCATTTTTTTGTAACAATAATTTATTCAACCAGGAATTAAATGCTGGAAGAATACATTAATTTCTTTCGTTCCGCCTCTTAAATACATCCCGATGCAGAGATGTATTATTTATCTAGTCTAGATTACCATTTGGAAGAGAGTTACACTGAGATGAATAAGCAGGCGCTTCCCTGGTATGACCATGCCGCTCACCGCCAACCTGCCCGTCGATATCAGCTGGCATGTTCAGGTTCGACAAACACGGTCCAGTAGTCGCCACAGATCTGGCGATCGCACAGTCCACCGACTCATCGGGAAACAATTATGAAATCGGAACATGAAGTGCGCGCTCATCGTGCGCCGCAGAATGGTTTTGTCTCGCTTGCTGCCGCTGCTGCGCCCTTTGGCGGTGCGGCGCTGCATAATCCAGCGCCCTCTTGCGCGCGCTCAACGCCGGTGAAGCCCCTTCCGCCATCAGCGCCGGAGATGGCGCCTCACGATGTGTGGGAGCGCGTGCGGGTGCACTTGCGCAAGGCCATTGGTGACGACAAATTCATCAGCTGGTTCGGCGAAGCGAATTTCGAGGGCCTGGTCGACCAGTCCGTCGTGTTGTCGGTGTCGACCAAATTCCTGCGCTCGTGGATCCGCAACAACTACACCGATATTCTGCTGAGCCTTTTCTGCGCCGAGGGGCTCGATGCGCGAAAGCTCGACGTCGTGGAGCGTGGCTCTGTCGTCACCTCGCGCATCAGCGTCGCGGAGCCGGTTGTTCTCGGTGATGGCGCGCGGCGGGCTGACGAGTGCGCGATTGCCGCCCCTGCCCGCGCCGCTGCCGAGGGCAGCGACAGCCTGGGAGCCAACCCGGACAAGAAACTCACTTTTGGCAGTTTCATGGTCGGCCAATCGAATATCGTTGCCCACGCCGCCGCCTCGCGCATTGCCCAGTCGCTCGACCATGTTCAATTCAATCCGCTCTATATTTATGGCAGCGTTGGTCTGGGAAAAACGCATCTTCTGCACGCGCTCGCGCATGCCGCAAAAGAAAGCGGAAAGCGGGTTCTTTACCTCACCGCCGAGGGTTTCCGCTTCGGATTTCTGAAGGCACTGACCAATCGCTCGGCGGCAGCGGCCTTCAAGGAGACGATGCGCGGGTTTGATCTGCTGCTGATCGATGATCTGCAGTTTCTGCAGGGAAAGCACACCGAGGCCGAATTCGGCCATACGCTCAACGCTTTGCTTGATGGCTCGCGGCAGGTAGTCGTCGCCTGCGACCGGCGGCCGGCGGACCTTGAGACCTTCGACGAGCGCCTGCGCTCGCGGCTGGGTGGCGGCCTGATGGTGCAGATCAGCCTGCCCGAGGAGAGCCTGCGCCGCAACATTCTGCTGGCCAAGGCTGACCTCGAACGCCAGCGCTATCCCGAGCTTCAGGTACCCGATGGCGTCATCAGCTTCATGGCCCGGTCGGTTGACAGCAATGGCCGCGACCTTGAAGGCGCGCTGCATCGCCTTGTCCATTACCATCAGCTCAGCCGCACGCCGATCACGGTTGATATGGCAGAAGACATCATGCGCGGCTTTGTCCGGGCGCGCGATCCCAAGCGCGTCAAGATCGAAGACATCATCCGCATGAGCGCCAAATTCTATGCCATTTCAAGAAATGACCTGCTGTCGAGCCGGCGCACGCGCAATGTGGTGCTGCCGCGCCAGATTGCCATGTATCTGGCAAAGACCATGACCCCGCGATCCCTGCCGGAAATTGGCGGGCGCTTCGGCAATCGTGATCACACGACGGTGCTGCATGCGGTGCGCAAGATCGAAAACATGCTGAAGGGCGATGTGCAACTCGCCAATGATCTCGATATGCTGCGCCAGATGATCCTGGAGGCGTGAAGCCCGGGCGCGCCTGATGCCGCGTGGCGCTGTGGGGTGGCTTGCGTTCACGCGACAATCGGGTCAAATACGGGGGCGGCGTTCCGGGTAATTTCCGTGATCGCCAACGTTATGATCGGATAGAATTCATGCGAGTCAGTCTCGAACGCGCAGCCTTGTTCAAAACCCTCTCCCACGTGCAGCGGGTCGTTGAACGGCGCAATACCATTCCCATTCTGTCCAACGTGCTGGTGCGCGCTGCCCAGGGACGCATCGAGTTCAAGGCGACGGATCTTGATATCGAACTGGTGGAATCCCTGCCAGCCGATGTGGCGAGCGCCGGGGCGACGACCGTTCCTGCCCATCTCTTCCACGATATCGTCCGCAAATTGCCCGATGGCGCGCAGGTCAGCCTTGACCTTGGCGCGGACCAGTCGGCGATGATCCTGCGGGCCTCACGCTCGCGCTTTCAACTGCAGGTGCTGCCGGAAAGCGATTTTCCCGACCTGTCGGCCAGTGATTTCTCGCATCGCTTCGCGCTGACCGCGAAGGATCTGAAAGCCCTGATCGACAAGACGGAATTTGCCATCTCGTCCGAAGAGACCCGCTACTATCTCAATGGTATCTATCTCCATCTGGTTGATATCCAGGGCGCCGCGATGTTGCGGGCGGTGGCAACCGATGGCCATCGCCTGGCGCAGATGCAGATGGCGGCACCGGCTGGCAGCGCCGGCATGCCGGGCGTCATCATCCCGCGCAAGACGGTCAATGAGGTCCTGCGCCTCATCGAGGATGCCAGCGCCGAGGTGGGGGTTGAGATTTCGCTCACCAAGATTCGCTTCATGATCGGTTCGGTTGTCTTGACCTCGAAGCTGATCGACGGGACGTTTCCTGACTATGCGCGGGTGATCCCGGTTGGCAATGACAAGAAACTGGTGATCGACCGCCGGCAATTTGCCGCTGCCGTTGACCGCGTCTCGACGATTGCCTCGGAACGTGGCCGGGCGGTCAAGCTGTCGCTGTCGAGCGGCAAGCTGATGCTTACCGTCACCAACCCTGATTCCGGCTCGGCCACCGAGGAGGTCGAGGTCGACTACAGCGCCGAACCGCTCGATATCGGCTTCAATGCCCGTTATCTGCTCGACATCGCGGAGCGCCTGCAGGACGAGAATGCGGTGTTCATGCTCGCTGATCCGGGTTCGCCGACGCTCATCCATGAGGCGACAGGAAGTGGTGCCCTCTACGTGCTGATGCCGATGCGGGTGTGACGGGACGAGCGCCACAAGGGCTGCGACGCCTCAGCCTTGTTGATTTCCGGTCCTATCCGCAGGTGAGCGTCGAGACGCAATCCCGCTGCTGTGCCCTCATTGGCGATAACGGAGCGGGGAAAACCAATCTTCTCGAAGCGATTTCGCTGTTCACACCGGGGCGCGGACTGCGCCGGATCGAGTTGGCGGCGATGGCGCGCCAGAACGGCGCCGGCGGCTTTGCGGTGGCGCTTGAACTGGCACGCGGCGAGGACGGGCTTGATGGCAGACAGCTTGGTGTCGGTTTGTTGCCAGCCGATGGCGAGGGGCGGCGGCAGCGGCAAAGCCGCATTGACGGCGCCGAGGCCGGCTCGGCGGCAGCCTTTGCCGATCATATCCGCATTGTCTGGCTCACGCCGGATATGGACGGGCTGTTTCGCGGGGCGGCCGGGGATCGGCGGCGGTTTCTTGACCGCCTCGTCCTGGGGGTGGATGCGGCCCATGCCGCCCGCACGAACGCGCTTGAGCGGGCGTTGCGCCAGCGCAACCGCATCCTTGAGGACCATGCGCAGGATCATGTGTGGCTCGAAGCGACAGAACGTGAAATCGCCGAATACGGCATCGCGGTCGCCAGCGCCCGCGCGCTGACCGTCGCCCGCCTGTCGGCCCTCATCACCGAGCGTCGAGATGAGGCCTCGCCCTTTCCAGCCGCCGGGCTGGCGCTTGCAGGGGATATCGACCGCCTTCTTGCCGAGCATGGTCCGCAAGATGGAGAAGTGCGCTACCGCCACCTGCTGCGCTCCACGCGAGCGCGCGACAGGGCGGCGGGGCGCACACTTCTGGGGCCCCAGGCGAGCGAATTGATGGTCCGCCATCTCGATCGCGACATTGCGGCAGCGCAGGGCTCAACGGGAGAACAGAAAGCCCTGCTGATCGCCCTCATCCTCGCCCAGGCGCGCCTCATTCGCCGCGTCAGCGGCATTGCTCCCCTCCTGCTGCTGGATGAGGTCGCCGCCCATCTCGACCCGCGCCGGCGCGCTGCCCTCTACCGCGAAATCGACGATATCGGCGGGCAGGTATGGATGACGGGAACCGAGGCCGGTCTGTTTGCCGATATGGCGGCGGGAAGCGAGCGTTTCCTGGTCGCCGGCGGGATGATCGAGCGCCTGTAAACCGCCAATGCCACCTGCCTTGGCAAGCCACTGAAATTATTACTGAAAGATTGGGCGATTTTGCATGAAATCACCGCATTTAGGGCCTATATTGCCCGTCACGAATCAGTCGCAAAAAGCCGAAAATTGATGACAGACCAAGCACACAACGATGCCTCAGCCGATTATGGCGCCGATTCCATCAAGGTTCTCAAAGGCCTGGATGCGGTGCGCAAGCGTCCGGGAATGTATATTGGCGATACGGATGACGGCTCGGGCCTGCATCACATGGTCTATGAGGTCGTCGATAACGCCATCGACGAAGCGCTCGCCGGCCATGCCAGCGAGGTCACGGTCGCGCTCAATTCCGACGGCTCCTGCACGGTGGCTGATAATGGCCGCGGCATCCCCACCGATATCCACACCGAGGAAGGCATCTCGGCTGCTGAAGTCATCATGACGCAGCTCCATGCCGGCGGAAAATTCGACCAGAACTCCTATAAAGTGTCGGGCGGGCTGCACGGGGTTGGTGTCTCGGTTGTCAACGCGCTCTCCTCAAGCCTGCAGCTGCGCGTGTGGCGCAATAATCAGGAACACGCCATGGCCTTCAGCCATGGGGTGGCGCTAGCGCCATTGGCGGTCATTGGCCCGGCCAATGGGCGGCGCGGCACCGAGGTCACCTTCCTGCCCTCGACCGAGACATTCACCATGGTCGAGTTCGACTATGCGACACTCGAGCATCGCCTGCGCGAGCTTGCCTTTCTCAATTCGGGCGTCGTCATCACGCTGACCGACAATCGCCATGCCGAAGCGAAATCAACGACGCTCGTCTATGAAGGCGGGGTTGAGGCGTTCGTCGCCTGGCTTGATCGCAACAAGACGCCGCTGCTGCCAAAGCCGATCACGCTCAAAGCCGAACGCGATGGCATCGTGGTCGAATGTGCGCTGTCGTGGAATGATGGCTATCATGAAAGCGTGCTATGCTTCACCAATAACATTCCGCAACGCGATGGCGGCACCCATCTGGCGGGCTTTCGTGGTGCGCTGACCCGGCAGGTGACGAGCTATGCGGAGGCCAGCGGCCTTGGCAAGAAGGAAAAGGTGACGCTCACCGGCGATGATTGCCGCGAGGGTCTCACCGCTGTTTTGTCGGTCAAGGTGCCTGATCCCAAATTCTCCTCGCAGACAAAGGACAAGCTCGTTTCGTCCGAAGTGCGCCCCGTCGTCGAAGGGGTGATGAATGAAGAGCTGAAAACATGGTTCGAGGAGCATCCGGGCGAAGCCCGCGGGCTGGTGGCCAAGGTGATCGAGGCGGCGGCCGCGCGTGAGGCAGCGCGCAAGGCGCGCGAGCTGACGCGGCGCAAGGGAGCGCTCGACATGGCTTCGCTCCCCGGCAAGCTTGCCGATTGCCAGGAGCGCGATCCGGCGAAATCCGAACTCTTTCTGGTCGAGGGCGATTCAGCCGGCGGCTCGGCCAAGCAGGGACGCTCGCGCGAATTCCAGGCGGTGCTGCCGCTGCGCGGCAAGATCCTCAATGTCGAGCGGGCGCGCTTTGACAAGATGCTGGGCTCGCAGGAGATCGGCACGCTCATCACCGCGCTTGGCACCGGTATCGGCCGTGATGATCTCAATCTCGACAAGCTGCGCTATCACAAGGTCATCATCATGACCGACGCCGATGTCGATGGTGCTCATATCCGCACCCTGCTGCTCACCTTTTTCTACCGCCAGATGCCTGAACTCATCGAGCGTGGTCATCTCTACATCGCCCAGCCGCCGCTCTACAAAGTGACGCGCGGCAAATCGGTTCAATATCTGAAGGATGAGCGGGCGCTTGAGGCCTATCTGGTGACGGCTGGCATCGAAGAGGCAAGCTTGACGCTGGCCTCAGGCGAAAAACGCACCGGCGCTGATCTCCTCAAGACGGTGAACGACGCGCGGACTGCCCGCTCGCTGCTGCTTGGCCTTCATCATCGCTATCATCGTGGCGCCGTCGAGCAGGCAGCCGTTGCCGGAGCGCTCAAGGCCGACATCCTGGGCGATCGCATCGCGGCTGACGCCAAGGCGAGCGAGCTTGCGGCGCGCCTTGACCGGCTTTCCGACAGCATGGAGCGGGGATGGGCGGGCGAGGCCTCCGCTCTGGGTTTCACCCTGACACGGACATTGCGCGGGGTGCGCGAGGCCATCAGCCTTGATGCGGCACTTCTGGGCTCGCTCGAAGCCCGCAAGCTGGACCAGCTGGCGCCCTCATTGCGCGAGGTTTATGAGAAACCAGCCATTTTGCGACGCAAGGAGGACGAGGCGGAGGTCTACGGGCCAACGCAGCTCTTCGACGCGGTGAGCGGGGTGGCGCGCAAATCAATCGCCCTGCAGCGCTACAAGGGCCTTGGCGAGATGAACGCCGAGCAGCTGTGGGAAACGACGCTCGACCGCAATGCGCGCCTTTTGCTGCAGGTCAAAATCCGCGAAACCGACGATGCCGACGATGTGTTCACCAAGCTGATGGGGGACGCGGTTGAACCACGGCGTGATTTCATCGTCGAGAACGCGCTCAACGCCAGCGTCGACGTCTAGATCCAGGGTCAGGACCCATTAATTCAGGCAATACGCGCCAGATCGAGCGTGTCGGCAGCTTCGAGCGCCCCTTCAAGGTAGCCGCCGAAATGCGGCGCCATTTCGCTTGAGGCAAAATGCAGCCGCCCCTGCCAGAGGTGGTCGAGCGCTGATGGGCGACCATAGGCGGGATGCTGCGTTGGCCCGGCATGGTCGGCCAATGTCGCCGTCAGCGGCTCATCGGCCCAATCCTGCATGATGAGCGCGCGCGGCTCGCCAAGCGCTGCGCCAAACAGGCGCACCAGCTGGCTGGCCGCCAGACGCAGCACCTCGTGGCGATGCGCCTGGCGGATGGCCGGTGGAACACCGACGAAGCCAAACAGCGCATAGGGGCCGCCTGATGCCGGCGAGGCATCGTGAATTTCCACCATCGGCCCGCGCTGGCTCATCGCATCACCCGAGAGCCCCGCGTCACGCCAATGCGGCGCGTCATAGATGGCGAGAATCTTCGCCTGCCCCGCCATCCAGGTCGGCACGTCGTTTGCTGCCTGACGGATGGCCGGCGCCAGAGGCGGGTCGAAGGAGATGTGATTGACGGCGAGACGCGGCGGCATCGCCAGCACGACCTGGTGGGCTTCGATCGTCAGGTGATCAGCGCCCTGCATGACCTTTGCCCTCACGGTTTTGCCGTGATCGTCAAGGCCGGCAAGGCGCGTCGATGTCAGTATCCGCTTTGCCGGCAATGTGCGCGCAAGCCCGGTGATCAGGCTGCTCATGCCGCCTGCGACCCGCAACGATCCCTGCATGGATGAAAAACCACGCCCGCGCTCGACCACGCCATCATGGTGTTCGTAGACAAGGTCGCCACGGCAATACTGCTCGAAGGCGGTCAGGCCTAGATCAGCAATCAGCGCTTCCATGCGCGGCTGGCCGGGCCAGAACCAGGCGGGACCCAGATCGAAGGCGGCACCGCCTTCTTCATGGACATGAATACGCCCGCCAAAACGCTCGCGCGCTTCGACAAGGAGGACGCGGCGATGCTCTCGGTGAAGCCGGTTGGCCAGCGCCATACCCGCCAGGCCGGCACCAATGATCAGGATGTCGGTCTGCATCGGACCTTGCAACCGATCAGTTCAGGCGCACCACGAACCGGCCACGGGTCTTGCCGGCGATGATGTCATGACCAGCCGCAATCGCCTGATCAAGCGGGATGGTGGTGGTCATGGCGGCAAGCTTGTCCATATCGAGATCACGCACCAGACGCTGCCATGCCGCTTCGCGGGCTGAAACCGGCGTCTGCACCGAATCGACACCGAGAAGCGCCACATTGCGCAGAATGAAGGGATGGACGCTTGAGGGCAGATCGCCACCAGCGGCAAGTCCGCAGGCGGCAACCGCCCCGCCATATTTGATCATCGACAGAAGATTGGCGAGCGTGGTTGACCCGACGCTGTCGATTGCCGAACCGAAACGCTCCTTGGCGAGCGCTCGCACCGGGCCCGCCAATTCCTTGCGGTCAATGATTTCGGAAGCCCCCAGCGCTTTGAGATAGGCGGCCTCTTCCGGGCGCCCGGTGGAGGCAATCACATGGAAGCCAAGCTTTGCCAGCAGGGCTACGGCGATCGAACCGACGCCACCGGCGGCACCCGTCACCAATGCCGGCCCATGGGCGGGCGTGATGGCGTGACGCTCCAGTGTCATGACGCACAGCATGGCGGTGAGGCCCGCCGTACCGATGGCCATCGCCTGTTCCTCGCTCAACCCCGCCGGCAGCCGCACCAGCCAGTCACCCCTGACGCGGGCACGCTCGGCATAGGCACCAAGATGGGTTTCGCCGACGCCAAAACCAGTGAGAACAACCTTGTCGCCGGCCTTCCATTTGGGGTTTGTCGAGTGCTCGACAGTGCCCGCGCTGTCAATGCCCGGGATCATCGGAAAACGGCGGACGACCGGCGCCTTGCCGGTGATCGCCAGACCATCCTTGTAATTGACGCTGGAGGCTGTCACCCGCACCGTGACGTCGCCCTCCATCAGATCCTTGTCATCAATGTTCGTCAGTGCAACGGACTGTCCGGCGTCAGTCTTGGTGATGACAATGGCGCGAAACGACATGGGTGATCCTCCGGCTGGCGGGTCTGTGGCTTTTACATCTCTTTCCTTGCCAGCAGCCGGCAGGTGCTGGCAAGGCCGCGCGCGGTTTGAAGCAGCTTATTCGGCCGGCACCGTCGCCGCACGGTCCACCGGCGTTTCGCGGATCGGCATGTTGACGATGGCCGCCAAAAGTCCCAGCAGCACGCCCAGCCACCAGATGATGTCGTAGCTGCCGTAAACCTCGCGCGTCCACGCCGCAATCACCAGGCCGACGAACGAGCCCACCTGATGCGAGAAAAAGGCAAAACCGTAGAGCATGGCAAGCCATCGCGTGCCGAACATGATGGCAATGAGGCCTGATGTCGGCGGGATGGTGGAGAGCCAAAGAAGGCCGAGAGCGGCACCAAACATCAGGGCCGATGTGTTGGTGATGGGGAAAGAGACAAAGAGGGCAATCGCAATCGCCCGGCCGAGATATATTCCCGACAGAAGCCACCGCTTGGGGATACGATTGCCGAGCATGCCAGAGCCAAGCGAGCCGACGATGTTGAACAGGCCGATGAGGGCCAGCGTCCAGCCGCCGACTTCAGGCGTCAGCCCCTGCTCGATCAGGAATTTCGGCAGGTGGATGGTGACGAAGGCGAGATGGAAACCGCAGACGAAGAAGCCCATGACCAGAAGGACGTAGGAGCGGTGGCCAAAGGCTTCGGCCAGCGCCTGGCGCAGGGTCTGCTGCGACAAGGCACCGACGCCGGCTGGCGGATTTGTCGAACCCGGCGTTGGTGACGTTGCCAGCCTCGGCGTCCACAACGCCAGCGTCAGCGGCACGGATCATCAGGCCGGCAAAGATCAGCAGCGTATTTGACCAGCCAACCGAGCGAATGAGGAGCGAGGAGGCCGGCGCAAAGACAAACTGCCCGAATGAGCCGGCAGCCGAGCCCGCACCGATCGCCGTACCACGCCAGCGCTCTGGCATCAGCTTGCCGAAGGCGGCAAGGACGAGGTTGAACGAGCAGCCCGAGAGGCCAAAACCGATGAGGACGCCGGCCGACAGGTTGAAGCTCCAGGGGTCACTGGCATAGGCCATGATCGCGAGCCCGGCAGCATAGACGATCAGCCCCACCGCCAGCACGCGTGTCGAACCGAACCGGTCAGCAACGGCACCGGCGAATGGCTGGCCAAGCCCCCACAGCAGATTCTGGATCGCCATGGCAAAGGAGAACAGCTCCAGCGAGAAGCCGCGCTCGGATGTGATAGGCGTGGTGAAAAGCCCCATCGTCGAGCGTGGACCAAAGGTTGCCATGGCGATCAGGCAGCCGCACAGCAAGATCAGCAGCGGCGAGCGCAAAGGCGCGGGAGAGCTGGCACTCGACGAAACAGGCTTGGTCATTGACTTATCGCTCCCCGCTGGCGCCAGGCGCCGAAATGTCTCGTTGATCGCTCGTATCACGATTGCTCGTCCTGTGACCGCCCTGCCAACGCATGACGGCTATGAGAAATGCCGATGCCCCTTGCGTCCGGTTCGATATTCGGTTAATTATGCTCTCAATCAGCATAAGCAGCGCAAGCCTCGTTTGCCCACTTGTGCTTTTTAAACGACCATATAATGCTCATGTTGAGCATTATATGGAATCAAGGAATTTTATACGGGAGTACGGTGATGTCGATGACCCAGAATTTCCAGTTTGGCACCCCGCTCGCGCACCCGGCAATGCCGGTTGGCGGCGTCAGCCCTTTTGCCAGACTGCCGCGCCCGGACCTCACATTCACTCCCGCCATGGCGGACCGGACCGCCCATATCTATGGGCGCATGGCGCGCGTCGTGCCTGCCGTCGAATGGCCGGTTTTCGCGCCCTATGTGGAGGCAATCAATCACCTGAAAAAGGAGCGCAACGCCGTCATTCTGGCGCATAACTACCAGACGCCGGAAATCTTTCACGGGGTAGCGGATATCGTCGGCGACAGCCTCCAGCTCGCCCGCGAGGCGACGCGCGTCGATGCGGACGTCATCGTCCAGTGCGGCGTTCATTTCATGGCCGAGACCTCGAAGATCCTCAGCCCCGCGAAGACTGTGCTGATTCCCGACATGAAGGCGGGGTGTTCGCTGGCATCCTCCATCACGGGCGAGGATGTGCGGTTGCTGAAGCGTGCCTATCCGGGCGTGCCGGTCGTCACCTATGTGAACACCAGCGCCGATGTGAAGGCTGAAAGCGATATCTGCTGCACCTCGTCGAACGCAGTGAAGATCGTCGAGAGCCTGGGTGTGCCGCGCGTTCTTTTCCTGCCCGACAAATATCTCGCGAAATGGGTGGCCTCGCAGACCAGTGTCGAGATCATTGCCTGGCATGGTGCCTGCGAGGTGCATGAGCGCTTCACGGGCGAGGAACTCAGGGCTTACCGGGCCGCCGATCCGGATGTGCGCATCATTGCCCATCCGGAATGCCCCCCGGACGTCATTGCGGAAGCCGATTTCACCGGCTCCACCGCCCATATGATCGAATGGGTGAAGAAGGCCGGCCATGGGCGGGTTCTGCTGGTCACCGAGTGCTCGATGGCAAGCAATGTGGCTGCCGAGGCACCGGGCGTCGACTTCATCAAGCCGTGCAATCTTTGCCCGCACATGAAGCGCATCACGTTGCCGAAAATTCTCGATTGCCTGCTCGACATGAGCGGCGAGGTGCTGGTTGACCCCTCCATCATCGAGCGCGCGCGGCTGCCCATCGAGCGCATGATCGCGGTTCGCTGACCTTAAGGGAGTTGGCTTGCTGCCGGCTCGCCGGCAGGTCACACTTGTCGGCTGCAAGGATTTCCAATGACCTCTCCTCTTCCGGCCGCCGGCAGTGATCTGTTCCCCACCCAGAGTTTTTCGGGCGCCGATGATATTGTCATCGTCGGTGGCGGGCTTGCCGGGCTGTTCTGTGCGCTGAAACTCAGCCCTCGTCCGGTGACGGTGCTGGCGGCCGCGCCGCTTGGCGATGGCGCTTCATCGGCGTGGGCGCAAGGGGGAATCGCTGCCGCCATCTCGGAGGGCGATACAGCTGAAGCGCATGTCGCCGATACGGTCGCGGCGGGCGCGGGTATCGTCGATGAACGCATGGCGCTGTTGATGGCGCGCGAGGCGCCTGCCCGCATTCACGATCTGCTCGGCTATGGTGTTCCCTTCGACCGCGACCTTGAAGGCAAGCTGTCACTATCGAAAGAAGCGGCGCATTCAACGCGCCGCATCGTCCGCGTCAAGGGCGACACGGCGGGGCGCGCGATCATGAACGCACTGGTGGTTGCCGTTCGCAAGACGCCGTCCATCCGCGTGCTGGAAGGCTTCGTTGCCGAAACCCTGATCACCGAGGGCCGCCAGGTGAAGGGCATCACCGCCCGCCCCTTGTTTGGCGGCGCGGCCAACCCGATTTCCGTTCCAGCCGGCGCTGTCGTGCTGGCAACCGGCGGCGTTGGCCATCTTTATGCGGTAACAACCAACCCCAACGAGGCGGTAGGCCAGGGTGTCGCCATGGCCGCGCGCGCCGGCGCGATGATTGCTGACCCCGAATTCGTGCAGTTTCATCCTACCGCCATTGATATCGGGCGCGACCCCGCGCCGCTGGCGACCGAAGCCCTGCGCGGCGAAGGGGCGTTACTGATCAACCGCGCCGGCGAGCGCTTCATGCTGAAGCTGCATGCCGATGGCGAGCTGGCGCCACGCGATATCGTCGCGCGTGGGGTTTTTGCTGAAAACGCTGGCGGACGGGGCGCGTTTCTCGATGCAACCAAAGCAATTGGCAGCAAATTTGCTGAACGTTTTCCAACCGTGGCGGCGGCCTGCGCCAGCGTCGGTCTTGATCCGGCGACCCAACCGATCCCGGTGGCGCCGGCTGCCCATTATCACATGGGCGGCGTATTGGTGGATGCCAATGGGCGCACCACCATCGACGGATTGTGGGCGTGCGGCGAGGTGGCATCGACCGGCGCGCACGGCGCCAATCGTCTGGCCTCGAATTCGCTGCTCGAATCGGTGGTTTTTGCCTGCCGGATTGCCGAGGATGTCAGCCAGATCCATCAGGTGCCGCGCCTGCTCCGCTGGCCCGAGCGCATCGGCGTCGAGATGGTCTCAACCGGCAATGATGGCGAGATCATCGAGCGTTTGCGCCACACCATGACCAACAAGGTGGGCGTCATCCGCCATCGCGCCGGCCTGAGCGAAGCCCTTGGGGAAATCCTCACCCTCAAGAGCATGACGCGAAGCCTGCCCCTCCTCAACATGCTGACAACCGCCAAGCTGATCACCGCGGCAGCCTATATCCGCGAGGAAAGTCGTGGCGGGCATTACCGCAGTGATTTCCCCGAAACAGACCCGCACTGGCAGCGGCGCACCTATCTGACGCTTGCCGAAGCGCAGGCAATAGCGGTTCGCGCCAGCGCCCGGCAGGGGGCGGCGTGAGCAAGATGTTCATGCCGGAATTGCCATCGCTGATCGTTGCGCGGCTGGTGGAGGCCGCCTTGCTCGAGGATCTCGGGCGGGCGGGCGACATCACCTCGCAGGCAACGATCGCGCCGGGAACCACCACGGACGCACGCCTCATTGCGCGCAACAAAGGAATTCTGGCGGGCAGCCCGCTCGCCACCGCCGCCTTCCACCTTGCGGGTCCTGGGCTGTCCGTCACCTGTCACCTAAAAGATGGCGATGCGCTGGCGCCGGGGGACGAGATTGCGCACATCAGCGGCGAGGCGCGCACGCTCCTCACCGCCGAGCGGACCGCTCTCAATTTCCTCGGTCGCATGTCCGGCATCGCCACGCTGACGAGAGCTTACGCGCAGGCTATCGCCCATACCCGGGCAGCCATCGTCTGCACCCGCAAGACGACGCCGGGCTTACGCGTGGTGGAGAAATACGCGGTGCGCTGCGGCGGCGGGCGCAATCACCGCTTCGGTCTCGATGATGCCATTCTCATCAAGGACAATCATATCGCTGTTGCCGGCGGCATCCGCCCGGCGCTGCGGCGCGCCAAGGCGTTCGCCGGCCATCTTGTGGCAATCGAGATCGAAGTCGACCGGCTCGATCAACTGGTCGAGGCGCTGGATGAGGGGGTGACCGCCATCCTGCTTGATAACATGTCGCTGTCGGACATGCGCGAGGCGGTGCGGTTGACGAACGGGCGTGCGGTGCTCGAGGCGTCAGGCAATGTGACCCTTCACACGGTCGCAGCGATTGCCGAAACAGGGGTTGATCTCATCTCGTCGGGGGCGCTCACCCACTCAGCGCCCAATTTCGATGTGGGCCTTGATATCGCGCTGTGAGCGGCGATTCACTCGTCGTTGATCGCCACTCCGGGGATAGCGTAGAAAATGTGCTCGCCGATTTTCTTCATGCGCTGGAGCGAGCGGCGCCAACGCGGCGCCACATAGGCGGCGTGATAATGGGTGGAATCGCCGATTTCCTGCAGAAAATAGCGTCCGGCGATGGCGTCATCGGCGATGCGCGTCGCCGTTTCCCAGGCTTCCTGATCATGCACGCGCTTCTTCGTGCCATCGCAGGCAAACGAGAACTGGCACCGGTTGCGCCAATGCTGATTTTGGAAAATGACGCCACAGATGCTGGTCGGGTAGACGCCGCTTTTCACGCGATTAAGAACGACTTGTGCCACGGCCTGCTGGCCACGCACCGGCTCGCCACGGCTCTCGTAGTAGATCGCCTGGGTGAGGCAGGCATGAGCCCGTTCAAGGTCTTTGGCGGAGACGATGGAGAGATCAGCCAGGCGCGCGGGTTCGGATCGCGGGGCACGGACAGGAGCCGAAGGTGCCTGTGGATCAAGACGAGCGGTCATCACCGGTAATTTGCGCAGGAAGCCGCGCTTCAACGCCGCGGCGCCATCATCGGCAAAAAGCATCGGTGCGGGGCCAACCTCTGCAAGTTCCCGGGGCGGCGTATCAGGCGGGGGCGTCTTCTGCGCAACGCTCATTGCCAGATTGCCCTTGGCGGCGCGATTGACCCTGACAAGCACAAGCATACCGCCACCGTCCTGTTCCCGCGCAAGGCGCGGTGCGACATCGGGGGGCACGATCAGAGCTTGGTCGAGTGTCCAGGCAGGCGGCGGCGTGACCGCCAGGCGGGCTCGCAGACTGACAAGGAAGTCTACCAAGGGTGCGCTGGCATCGCTCTTTGTCAGCGGCACGCAGAGGAGAGCGGTCATCAGCGCCAGGGCGCCCCCGCACAGTCTCCACGCTTTCCACCCGACAAAACGCGACATCACCCGACCACGCCAACGCGACAACCCGAACCGTCAAGCTGCTCACCGGCATCCGCCACGCGCGGCCTGCCGATAACCAGCAAGGATCTGGCAACCATGATAGTGTGAACATGCTTTAAAAGGGTTTAATGCGCGCGATTGCCGGGTAAATTCATGGCAATGACGGGGCGAGTTGCGCGACGGCAAGATAGAGCAAGGCAGCGCCGATGAAGCCCGCGACCCGCCAGGGCATGGTGATCGTTTGCAATCCCTTGTTGCCCGGCAGACGCATCATCACCAGATCAAGCATCAACGAGACAGCCAGTATCCACACCAGAGGCGGGAAGGATCCGCGCGCGAGGTCGGGGGCGCGAACAGCAATCACGCCACAGGCAATGCCGGCCGCCAGCATCAGGCAGAAATAGATGTGCTCGCGAGTGAACCGCATGCGCCTCAGCCCTCCTTGCCGGCGACCTTGCCGAGCGCTGCCTGCGCTGCCGACAAGCGGGCAATCGGCACGCGGAAGGGCGAGCATGACACGTAATCAAGGCCGATCTCATGACAGAAGCCGACGGATGCCGGATCGCCGCCATGCTCGCCGCAAATGCCAAGCTTGATATCCGGCCGCGTCCTGCGCCCGCGCTCGCAGGCGATCTCGACGAGTTCGCCGACACCCTCCTGATCAAGCGACACGAACGGATCAATTTTGAGGATACCCTTCTGCGTGTACGTGCCAAGAAAGGAGGCCGCGTCATCGCGTGAAATGCCGTAGACGGTCTGGGTGAGATCATTAGTGCCAAAGGAGAAGAACTCGGCACTGGCGGCAATGTCGGCGGCGCGGAGCGCGGCGCGCGGCAGCTCGATCATGGTGCCGACCTGATAGTCGATTCCAACCTTGCTTTCGGCGATGACGGCGTCCGCCATCTTCTTGATCGAGGCGTGCACCAGATCGAATTCGGCACGGGTGGCGATGAGCGGCACCATGATTTCCGGCACCACCGGCGTGCCGGTTTTGCGGGCGGCGATGACGGCTGCCTCGAAGATGGCGCGCGCCTGCATTTCGGCGATCTCGGGGAAGGCAATCGCCAGCCGGCAACCGCGGAAACCCAACATGGGGTTGAATTCGTGCAGTTCGGCAGCGCGGCGCTTCAGGCGCTCGGGCGTTGCCCCCATGGCGGCGGCGACTTCGGCGATTTCCTCATCGCTGTGCGGCAGGAATTCATGCAGCGGCGGATCCAGAAGGCGGATGGTGACAGGAAGGCCTGCCATGATCTCGAAGAGATCGACAAAATCCTGGCGCTGGACCGGCAGCAATTTTGCGAGCGCCGCGCGCCGACCTTCTTCATCTTCCGACAGGATCATCTCGCGCACGGCGCGGATGCGCTCCTCATCAAAGAACATATGCTCGGTGCGGCAAAGGCCGATACCCTCGGCACCGAACTGGCGGGCGGTGCGGGCATCAGCCGGTGTATCGGCATTGGCGCGCACGCCCAGACGCCGCGAGCCATCCGCCCATTCCATGATACGGGCGAAATCACCAGAGAGTTCCGGCTGCAGCATATCCACGCGCCCGCGCAGCACCTCGCCCTTCGAGCCGTCGATGGTGATGAATTCGCCCTTCTTCAGCACCACCTTGCCGGAGGTCAACGTCTCGGCGGCGTAATCGACCCGAATGCCGCCGGCGCCTGAAACGCAGGGCTTGCCCATGCCGCGCGCCACCACGGCGGCGTGCGAGGTCATGCCACCGCGCGTGGTGAGAATGCCTTCGGCAGCGTGCATGCCGTGAATATCCTCGGGCGAGGTTTCGACACGCACCAGGATGACGGCGCGGCCTTGCGCTTTCAGCGCTTCCGCCTCATCGGGAGTGAAGACGATTTCTCCTGTCGCAGCACCGGGCGAGGCCGGAAGTCCGCTGGCGATGACGTCGCGCCTGGCCTTGGGATCAATCGTTGGATGGAGCAACTGGTCAAGCGACGAGGGGTCGATACGCAGCACGGCTTCGGAAGGCGAGATGACACCGGCCTCGGCAAGGTCGACCGCGATCTTGAGCGCTGCCTTGGCGGTACGTTTGCCGCTGCGCGTCTGCAGCATCCACAGCCGGCTTTCCTCGATGGTGAACTCGATGTCCTGCATGTCGCGGTAATGGCTCTCCAGCCGGCCGCAGATGGCAAGGAATTCGCCGTAGGCTTTGGGCATCAGCCTTTCGAGCGACGGGCGATCGGAGCCGGCGGCAAGGCGGGCCTTTTCGGAAATATCCTGCGGGGTGCGGATGCCGGCCACCACGTCTTCGCCCTGGGCGTTGACAAGGAATTCGCCGTATATCTCGTTAACCCCCGTTGACGGGTTGCGGGTGAAGGCGACACCGGTTGCCGAGGTTTCACCCATATTGCCAAACACCATCGCCTGGATGTTGACCGCTGTTCCCCATTCCTGCGGAATCTGGTGCAGACGGCGATAGGTGATGGCGCGCTGGTTCATCCATGATGCGAAGACGGCACCGATGGCACCCCACAATTGCGCTAACGGGTCTTGCGGGAAGGGGCGGCCGAGATGCTTTTCCACGAGCGCCTTGTAATCGACGATCAGCTTTTCCCAGTCGGCGGCGCCGAGATCGGTATCAAGGACGTGGCCATGGCGCTCCTTGTAGTCCTCAAGCTTCTCCTCGAAATGGGCATGCTCAATCCCCAGCACCACGTCAGAATACATGGTGATGAAGCGGCGATAGCTGTCATAGGCAAAGCGCTGATTGCCGGTCTTGCGAGCCAGGCCGGCAACGGTGGCATCATTGAGACCAAGGTTGAGAACGGTGTCCATCATGCCGGGCATGGAGGCGCGCGCGCCGGAGCGGACCGATACCAGCAGCGGGTTTTCAGCGTCGCCAAAACCCTTGCCGACCTGTGTGCCGATGGCGGCCAGCGCCTTGGCCACCTCATCGCGCAATTGCGGCGGGTAGCTGCTGTCGTGATCGTAGAAATAGGTGCAGGCTTCGGTGGTGATGGTGAAACCCGGCGGCACCGGCAGGCCGAGATTGGCCATTTCGGCAAGATTGGCCCCTTTGCCACCGAGAAGATTACGCAGATCGGAGCGTCCTTCAGCTTTTCCCTCGCCGAACGAATAAACCCACTTCGTCATGATCAGACCTGTCCTCTTGTCACCCGTGAGCGCGTTTCGTCTTGAGGTGTTCAAAGCGAAACGCGCTTTGTCTATCTCTTTTGTCGCCTGATGATTGCAAAAAGTCGCTCACACTCTTTTGCCACAGCCTCCAGGGCGCCGCATGCGCGCGACCTTCTGGCCGAAACGTGGTGTTTTGTCTATCCGACGAAGGGTGCCGGGCAGGCATCCCGTCATGCTACCATCACCAGGCGGCAATCAACCGCCCTGACCGGTCGGGGTGGCAGCACCCGTTGCGGGCCGTGCCTCGGCGGCTGGCAATTCACCTGTGCGCAGTTTTTCCACGATCACCGCCAGATCGGCCTCTTCCGGTTTCAGATCGCGGGCATGGCTCCATTGAAAGCGGGCCTCAAGGACACGCCCAAGCTTGAAATAGACATCACCCAGATGATCATTGATCACCGGATCGCCGGGCATTCTCTCGATGGCTTTTTCCAGCCATATCAACGCTTCATTGTAATTGCCCAGGCGATAATAGGCCCAGCCCACCGAATCGAGGATAGCCCCATCCTCCGGCCGCAACTCGACGGCGCGATGCAGCATGGCCAGGGCTTCGGTGAGGTTCAGATGGCGATCAACCCACGAATAACCCAGATAATTGAGCACCTCGGGGCGTTCGGGCTGAAGCTCCAGCGCCTTCTTCAGATCGCGTTCGGCGAGGTCCCATTTCTTGTCGCGCTCCAGGCAGGTGGCGCGCGAAAAAAACCAGGTCCAATGGCGCGGTTTCGGGTCAGCGACGAGGGCGATTGCCGCGTCATAGGAGGTGATTGCCTCGGCCCAGCGTTTCTTGATGCGCAGAATATTGGCGCGCGTCACCAGCGCATCGACATCGTTCGGGTTGGCGGCAATGATCCTGTCGAGCTTCAGCAACGCATCATCGGTGCGCGCCAGATCATCCAGCGCCAATGCCTGCTGCAGGTCGGCCGAGCGGCGCATCGGTGAGGTGCGGGGCACGCGTTCATAGAGTGCGACTGCCCGCTCGGTCCGCTTCATCTGGTCCATGAGATCGCCCAGCGACAGCAGCGCCAGCGCATTGTCGTCGTCCAGGTAAGTGGCAAGGTTGAAATAGATGGCGGCGATATCCTGGCCATCATCGCGGGCAAGCGCCGAGCCAAGCCCGAGCAGAACCTCGGCAGCGCCGCGCCGGGCATCGCGGATCATCGGCGCAATCGGCTTTTTGGCTGCAATGTCCTGCTTCAAGGCTTTGGCGATGGGGTTTTCGGGAGCGCGGCTGAGAAAATTGTCGAGCACGACCAATGCCTGATCGCGCTCTCCATTGCGGGCGAGCAGGCGCGCCTGCGCTTCCATAAGCCGCAGGCCATAGGGATCAGCCCTGTAGGCTGCAGCGATGCGCCGGCTGGCTTCGGCACGCAACTGGCTGACTTCGTCGCGGCGCTTGTCGTCCGCCCCTTTGGCGCTTTCAGTGCGGCGCGCGGCGACGTCATTGATGAGGCCGCCATGATAGTCGCGAAAAACGTCGTAAAATTCCGCCCCCTTGAGCTTGGTCAGAATGGTCAAAGCTTCCTGTGTCTGGCCAGCTCCCTGGGCTGCCCAGGCGGCGAGCAGACCGGCGGTGATGTCGACATCTCCCCCCTTGTCGCCCGATGACAGGATGGATTGAGCTGATGCGTAACGCTGGTTGCGCATGGAGCGCACCGCCAGCACCAGCCGGCTCAGACGATCGCTGGGATCACGCTCCATCACGAGCGTTGCAAGTTCACTGGCGCGGCCGATATCGCCAGCCGACAGGCGAAGAAGGAAGGCGCGTGCCAGAAGCTCATTATTTGCCGGATCGATACGATAGGCGCTGTCAAAGAATTGGGCAGCAGCCGCGACGTCCTGCGCGGCGGCGGCGGAGCGGGCGGCAAGATAAGTGCCGGATAATGTTCGCAACAAGGATTGGCGCCCGTCATCGACGCCGGCAAAGCCGCGCGCGGGTGCGGCCCGCTCCGCCATCGCTGCGGGTGCCAGCGCCAGGCTGATCGTGACAAGAAAAAAGCGGGCTGACACAGTCAGTGACGGCATTGGATCAATTTCCGGAAAGAAGAGGGCCCGTCGCTTGGGCAATCAATACGGCGCAACCATGACCGCTCGCGGTATCAAGGGCAAGAGTGCGCAGTACTGACTACCGTCACGACAATTGACGGGTGGCGTGAAAGCGACCTAATCCATGGGTCATGATAACACATATTCTTGATCACCGGTTGGTCCGCTGGCTTCTGCCCGCCCGTTTGCGCGCCGCGCGCGTCGTGATCCCGGTTATACGCCTCAGCGGGGTTATTGCGGCCGAGAGTGCTTCGCCGCTGTCGCGCAACAATCTGTCGCTATCGGTCATCGCCGAGGCGCTCGAGAAAGCGTTTTCTGATAAAAAGGCGCCAGCCATCGCGCTCATCATCAATTCGCCAGGTGGCTCGCCGGTACAATCGCACATGATCTACAAGCGCATCCGCGCACTCGCCGTCGAACATGGCAAGGCGGTGATCGGCTTTGTCGAGGATGCGGCGGCCTCGGGCGGCTATATGATTGCCTGCGCGGCGGACGACATTTATGCCGACCCGTCGTCAGTGGTCGGGTCGATTGGCGTGATTTCCGCCGGATTTGGCTTTAGCGAAGCCATTTCACGACTGGGAATCGAGCGCCGCGTCGTTACTGCCGGCTCGCGCAAGGGGATGCTTGATCCGTTCAGTGCCGTTAACGCAGACGATGTCGAGCGGTTGAAACGCCTGCAGGCGCGGGTCCACGACGTGTTCGTGTCGCTGGTGCGCGCGCGGCGCGGCGCCAAGCTGATGGAGAGCGAAACCGATCTGTTCACAGGTGAATTCTGGTCGGGCGCACAGGCCCTGGAGCTTGGGCTCATCGACGGGCTTGGTGATATCCGTGCCGTGCTGCGGGAGCGCTTCGGCGACAAGGCCAAGATCGCGCTGATCTCGTCGGAGCGCGGTTTTTTCTCACGCCGCTCACCGGCGATCGCCGCGAACATCAGCACGCGACTGGCTGAAGCGATGCTTGACCGGGTGATCGCACGCCTCGACGAGCGCAGCCTGTGGGCGCGATTTGGGCTGTGAAGGCGTATTTTTTGCCTTGCTTTTGCCGCAAGCCCTCGCAAGACTTAAGCATCTGACAAGGGAGAGACGCATGCCGCCCATCCTATTTGCCGCCGCGGTCGCTGGGAGCGCATTCCTTGCTTTTCGGCTGTTGCGTCAGGCGAACCAGCGCGTCGTCATTCGGCGCACAGCGGCACAGCGCCAGCGCGCTCCTGTCGATTCGCTCATCCGCGATCCTGAAACCGGAATCTATCGCCCGTCATCATCACCGGACCGGCGCAGCTGACGGCTTGTCCTGAACCGCGTCTGCCTGTAATGCGGCGTTTATGGCCCATTCTTCCTCCCCGCTCGATCCCGCACGTTCCTTTCAAGGACTGATCCTCACCCTGCAACGCTTCTGGGCGGAGCAGGGCTGCGTGATTTTGCAACCTTATGACATGGAGGTGGGCGCCGGCACGTTTCATCCGGCCACGACGTTGCGCGCGCTGGGGCCAAAACCATGGCGCGCGGCCTATGTGCAGCCCTCGCGCCGTCCCAAGGACGGGCGCTATGGCGAGAACCCCAACCGCCTTCAGCATTATTATCAATTTCAGGTGATCTTGAAGCCGAACCCGCCCGATCTGCAGAAACTCTATCTCGCCTCGCTGGCGCAGATCGGCATCGACATGGGAATCCACGATGTGCGATTCGTCGAGGATGACTGGGAAAGTCCGACGCTGGGTGCCTGGGGCCTTGGCTGGGAGTGCTGGTGTGATGGCATGGAAGTCTCGCAATTCACCTATTTCCAGCAGGTGGCGGGCTTTGAATGCGCGCCGGTGGCAGGCGAGCTGACCTATGGGCTGGAGCGCCTGGCCATGTATGTGCAAGGCGTCGAGAACGTCTACGATCTCAATTTCAACGGCCTCGAGGGCGCCGACCGGATCAGCTACGGCGACGTCTTCCTGCAGGCCGAGCAGGAATATTCGCGGCACAATTTCGAGCATGCCGATACCGGCATGCTGTTCAAGCAGTTCGAGATGGCCGAGAGCGCCTGTCACAGCTATCTGGCGGCGGGGCAAGCGGGAGACAAGCATCTGATGGCGCTGCCCGCCTATGACCAGTGCATCAAGGCAAGCCATGTATTCAACCTGCTGGATGCGCGCGGCGTCATCTCGGTGACCGAGCGGCAGGGCTATATTCTGCGGGTGCGGGAACTCGCCAAGGCGTGCGGGACGGCATACCTGCAGACGAGGGATGGTGGCAGGTGAAGATGCCTGAAATCAGTGGGCAGGCAACGGTCCTTCTGTCGCAAGATGTACCCCGCGCACTGGCTTTCTGGGAACGCATTTTTGGATTCAGCGTTGGCAACAGTTGGGGTGATCCGGTGAGTTTCACCATTCTCCGTCGCGATTCGGCACGAGTGATGATCGGTGCGGCGGCACCCGGCTACAACATCCCTCACATCCGGGAAGGACGGGCGGGTCTGTGGGATGCCTATTTCTGGGTCAATGATGCGAGAGGCCTGTTTGCCGACATCAAAGCGCGCGGCGCCGCTTTCGATCATGAACTTTATGAGGCGGAGTACGGCGTGCTCGAATTCACCGTGCGCGATCTGGATGGTCACAATATCGGTTTTGGCGAAGTCCTGCGCCTGACTGAGACTCAGTGAAAATCTGATACTTGCCTTCACCACCTTCAACGCCCATGTTGGCGCCGCTTCAGGAGAGAACCAGATGGACAAACCGGTCTGCGCCCAAAAAGAGCCCTTCCCCTATGATGTCGAAGCGGGAAAAGCCTATTTCTGGTGCTCGTGCGGGCGCTCGAAAAACCAGCCGCTGTGCGATGGCTCGCACATGGGCAGCGGCTTCATGCCGGTCAAATTCGAGGCCGCGACAAGTGAAACCGTCTATTTCTGCGGCTGCAAGGGCACCTACAAGGCGCCGCTTTGCGATGGATCGCACAAGCTTCTCTGAGCCAATCGCAAACTCAGGCTCGACAGGCAGCGAGGCGGGCTTTAGGGCTTTGGCCCCCGTGTTTTTCGTGAAGTCAAACGATGCCTGATCTTCTCCTCGAACTCTTCAGCGAAGAAATTCCCGCCCGCATGCAAGGCAAGGCGGCGGAGGATCTGCGAAAAGGTATCACCGACGGGCTGGTCGCGGCAGGCCTCACCTATGACAGCGCCAAGGCGTTTGCCACACCGCGCCGGCTGGCGCTGGTGGTGGGCGGCCTGCCGCTATCCTCGCCCGATCAGCGTGAGGAAAAAAAGGGGCCGCGCGTCGGCGCGCCCGATGCCGCCATACAAGGCTTCCTGAAAAGCGCCGGCCTTACCTCGATTGATCAGGCGACCATCCAGTCCGACGGGAAGAAGGGCGAGGTTTATATCGCGCTTATCAACCGGCCAGGCCGCGCCACCGTCGATATTCTGAGCGAGTTGATTCCGAATGTGATCCGCAGCTTTCCGTGGCCGAAATCAATGCGCTGGGGGAGCGCCTCGGTCTCTTCGTCGTCGCTTCGCTGGGTGCGGCCGCTGACGTCGATCCTGTGCACGTTCGGGCCGGAGACGGAGGCAACCGAGATCGTGCCGCTCGATGTCGACGGCATCGTTTCCGGCAATATCACCTATGGCCATCGCTTCATGGCGCCGCAGCCAATCATGGTGAGCCGCTATGAGGATTACGTCGACAAGCTTTTGAAAGCGAAGGTCGTGCTCGATGCCGAGCGCCGCAAGGCCATCATTCTGGCTGAAGCGCGCACGCTGTGCACAGCGCAGAACCTCGAATTCATCGATGATGAGGGGCTGGCGCAGGAAGTGGCGGGGCTGGTTGAGTGGCCGGTGGTGCTGATGGGGCGCTTCGATGAGGCCTTTCTCACCATTCCCGGCGAGGTCATTCGCGCCACCATCCGCGCCAACCAGAAGTGTTTCGTGGTGCGCCAGCCGGACACCGGAGCACTCGCCAACCGCTTTATGCTCACGGCCAATATCGAGGCGAGCGATCATGGCGCCGCCATCATCGGTGGTAATGAGCGGGTGGTGCGGGCGCGCCTGTCGGATGCGCGCCATTTCTGGCAGACGGATTTGGGAGCGCTGCCGGACGCCGGCGATTATGCGCAAGAGGCGGCGGCGCTCGGACTTGATCTTGCAAAGTCGCTCGATCAGCGCATGGGCAAGCTTGCCCATCTCAATGTGGTGTTCCATCAGAAGCTCGGCACGCAGGGCGAGCGGGTGCAGCGTATCGTGGCGCTGGCACGCCAGCTGGCGCCGCTTGTGGGGGCCGATCCCGATCTGGCGGCACGCGCGGCAAGCCTCGCCAAGGCCGATCTCACATCCGAGATGGTGGGGGAATTCCCGGAATTGCAGGGGTTGATAGGCCGGCGTTATGCCGAGCTGCAGGGCGAGCACCCGTCGGTTTGCGCGGCGATCGAGGATCATTACAAACCGCTGGGGCCGGGCGACCGGGTGCCGAGCGACCCTGTCGCGATCACGGTGGCCCTTGCCGACAAGCTCGACACGCTGGTGGGCTTCTGGGCGATTGACGAGAAGCCCACTGGTTCGAAAGACCCTTACGCGCTGCGCCGCGCGGCACTTGGCGTGATCCGGCTGGTGGTCGAAAATGGTATTCATCTTCGCCTGACTGACGCCGTGCCGCGCTTCGGCGAAGACCTCCTCTCCTTCTTTTATGACCGCCTGAAGGTGCAGCTCCGCGATTCCGGCGCACGACACGATCTGGTGGATGCGGTACTGGGCGCCGGCGGCGCGAGTGACGATCTCCTCCTCATCGTGCGCCGTGTCGAGGCGTTGGCTGCATTTCTCAAGAGCGATGACGGAACGAATTTGTTAGCCGGCTACAAGCGTGCGGCGAACATCCTCAAGGCGGAGGAAAAGAAAGACGGCACGACGTTCGACGGCGTGGTCGACGAGGCGCTGATCGCAGCGCGCGGCGCACCGGAAGAACAGGCTCTCGCCGCTGCTATTGCTGTTGCCCGGCAGGCGGTCAGCGACAAAATCACTGCTGGCAATTACGCCGGCGCACCCACCGCGCTCGCCGCACTTCGCCCTGCGGTCGATGCCTTCTTCGAGAAAATCCTGGTCAATGATCCCGACCCGGCGATCCGCGCCAGCCGCCTCAACCTGCTGGCGCGTTTTCGCGCCGCCACCTTGCCGGTTGCCGATTTCGGGTTGATCGCAGGCTGAGACTAAAACGCCCGCTCGACGGTGAAGTCGATGACTTCCTCAAGCGCCAGACGATGCTCGCCGACCGGACAGGATGCCAGAGCCGCGCGGGCGGAACTGGCATAAGAGCGGGCGCGGGCGATGGTCTCTTCAATCGCCTGGTAGCGGCGTATCAGGTCGGCGGCAATTTCAAGATCTCCCTCGCCTGCCTCGCCACCCTCGATGGCGCGCTGCCAGAAGGCACGCTCGCCCGGCGTTCCGCGCGCGAAGGCAAGGATTACCGGTAGCGTCACCTTGCCCTCGCGAAAATCATCGCCGATGCGCTTGCCCAGCATCGCCTCATGGCCGGAATAATCGAGGGCGTCATCGACAAGCTGGAAGGCCAGGCCAAGATCGGTACCAAATTGCGCCAGCGGGGCGCGCATATGGGGAAGGCCGGCAATCGTCGGGCCTACCTCGGCAGCCGCAGAAAACAGCGCCGCTGTCTTGGCGCCGATCACGGTCAGGTATTTGTCCTCGGTCGTGGTCATGCTCTTGGCAGCGGCAAGCTGCAAGACTTCGCCCTCGGCGATCACGGTGGCGGCGGAGGAGAGAATATCGAGGGCGTCGAGGGAGCCTACCTCGACCATCATCTTGAACGCCTGGCCGAGCAGGAAATCGCCAACCAGAACGCTTGCCTGATTGCCCCATACCTTGCGGGCGGTCGCCTTGCCGCGGCGCAGATCGGATTCGTCCACCACATCGTCATGAAGCAGTGTCGCGGTGTGCATGAACTCAACGGCTGCCGCGAGCTTTATGTGCCCCTCGCCGCGATAGCCGAACATCTGGGCTGCCACCAGCGTCAGCATCGGGCGCAGGCGCTTGCCGCCTGAATTGATCAGGTGCTTGGCAACCTCCGGGATCATCGCCACGTCGGAGCCGGTGCGTGACAGGATCATGGCATTGACGCGCGCCATGTCGGCGCCAACCAGGGCCACCAGACGGTCCATTCCGGTCAGTGATTGCTTTTCGAGAGGCAGCGCTAGGTTCAAGTCGACGATCTCCGGCGCTTGTGAAGCGCATCGAACTCAGCATAGAGAGGTGACAGCGCCGTCACAAGTCAACAGGCTGGCGCCATTTACCACGTCGGCTACGTGTTCCTGCCAAGCGATAAGGATACCGCGACATGCTTGAATTGCTGCGCAGCAATGACCCAGTGTTAATATCCGCCGCCCAGGCGCTGCTCGACGCGGCAGAGATCGGGCATTTTCTGTTTGATCAGCATGCAAGCATCGTCGAGGGTTCGCTGGGCGTGCTGCCACGGCGGCTGATGATTGATCGCGACGATGAGACGGCGGCACGACGCCTGCTGACGCAAGCAGGGCTCGGGGCGGAACTGCGCCATGGAGGTCAGTAAGGATCATCTGCTGGGCGGGCGCGTGCGCCTCAGGCAGGCTGTCGACGGTTATCGCGCCGGGCTCGATGCGGTGCTGCTTGCCGCATCCATTCCGGCCATGAGCGGCGAGCGTGTGCTCGATCTTGGCTGCGGCGCTGGCGCTGTGAGCCTTTGCCTGCTGGCGCGGGTGGGTGATTGCCATGTAACCGGCGTCGAGATCGATCATGACATGGCGCAGCTTGCGCAGGATAATGCCGCGCTTAATGGCTGGGAGGCGCGGCTGAGCATTGTAGCGGGCGACATCAGCCGGCGCGGGCTTCTGTCCGACCAGACCTTCGATCACATCATGGCAAACCCGCCCTTCCATGACAAAAGGCGCCATCGCCTGCCGCGACTGGAGCAAAGGGCGCAGGCGCTGGTTGAGGGAGAGGCTGGCGTGGACAAATGGTTCGCTGTCGGCCTGCGACGGGTGAAGCCCGGCGGCAGCCTGACCTTCATCCTGCGCGCTGATCGGCTCGATGAGGCTTTGGCGGCGCTTGGTGGACTTGCCGGGCGGATCACCGTTCTGCCGGTGCATTCGCACGCCGGCAAACCGGCGATCCGGGTGATCGTGCAGGCGATCAAGGAGAGGCGCACACCGCTATCGCTTCTGCCGGCGCTGGTTCTGTTTGACGAGAAGGGTGAGCAGAGCGGCGCGGCGCGGGATATTCTTGCCAATGGCGCGCGCCTGTCGCTTGAGGGCGGATGATCACCAGGCTTTCAGTGAGTGGCGAAAGCGGATAGGTTGCAGCCTGTTTTGGGAGACCATCGATGAAATGGGATGATTATCGTCAATCCGACAATGTCGACGATTACCGTGGCGGCGGTGGCGGCGGACTTGGCCGGGCGACGGGCGGCATCGGCATCGGTGGCATGCTGCTGATGGGTGTCCTTTATTTCGGCTTTGGTATCGACCCGAGCTTCCTGCTCAATAGCGGCCTGATCGGCGGGGGCGGGCAGGCGCCCACGCAGCAGAGCGCGCCGCGCCACGCCGACCCCAATGACCCGCTGTCACGCTTCGTATCGACGGTGCTGGCGACAACCGAGGATGCGTGGACGCAGGTGTTTCGTGAAAACGGCCAAATTTACGAAAAGCCGCGTCTCACTCTTTTCAGCGATGAGATCGCTTCGGGGTGCGGAGACGCTGAATCGGCCATGGGCCCGTTCTATTGCCCCAATGACCGGCGCGTCTATCTCGACATGGCGTTCTTCAACGAGCTTGCCACCAAATTCAAGGCGCCGGGCGAATTCGCCAATGCCTATGTGATTGGCCATGAGATCGGCCATCATGTGCAGAATTTGCTTGGCATTCTGCCCAAGGTGCAGCAGGCGCAGCGCGGTCTCGACAAGGCCTCAGCCAATGGCCTGCAGGTGCGTGTCGAACTGCAGGCTGATTGTTTTGCCGGGGTATGGGCCAACCGGGTCAATCGCATCAAGCCGGGTTTCCTCGACCAAAACGACATTGCGGCGGCCATCCGCGCTGCCTCGGCGGTGGGTGATGACACCATCCAGCGCCGCACCATCGGCCGTGTCGTGCCGGAGAGCTTCACCCATGGCTCGGCGCAGCAGCGCGCCTCATGGTTCCAGCAGGGCCTGAAGGCCGGCAAAATCGAGGCGTGCAACACGTTCCAGCAATCGCGTTAGGTGTCCTCAGCCGGACGCCAGCTTCACCACTTCGACCCACCAGTCGGCATGCGGTTGGCACACATGCTGTGAAGCCTGGTGCGCGGCAGCGCTCGTTTCGTAAAGCGCAACAACGCTGGCGCCCGAGCCGGACATGCGCACGAGAAGCGCACCTGTTGCCTGCAGCGCGGCGATAACCTCGCCGATCGCCGGCTCAATCCGGCATGCCGGCGGTTCAAGATCGTTGCGGGCAAGCTTGAGGCGGGCGATAAGGTCGCTGGCGTCGGCAATCGACGTCAGGTCGGGGTGGGCCTCGCCCGAACGGTCGCTTCCCGGCGCCAGACCAAGGGCTGAAAAGACAGCACGCGTCTCCACCGGCTTTCCCGGATTGACCAGGATGCCGGCGAGCGGCGGCAAATTGTCCAGGCGCTCAATCCTGTCGCCGATGCCGCGCATCATGGCCGGGCGCGGATCGAGGCACACCGGGACATCGGCACCGGTGGCGCGCGCCGCTTCAATCAGGCGCGGATCATCGAGCGCGAGATGATTGAGCCGGGCGAGCAGACGGAGGGCTGCGGCAGCGTCGGAGGAGCCGCCACCAAGCCCGGCTGCCGCCGGCAGATGCTTTTCAAGCGAGAAATGACCAAGCGTCAGCCCGTCAACACGCGCGACAAGGTTTCGCGCTGCTTTGATGACAAGGTTGTCAACGTCCGGACCGACAGCGCCAGCGCGCGGGCCGCTCACCGTAATGGCGAGAGGCAGACCCGGCGCCAGATGCAGCGTGTCATGGCAGCTTGCAAAGACCACCAGGCTTTCAAGGAGGTGATAGCCGTCAGCGCGCCTGCCCACAACATGAAGGCTGAGATTGACCTTGGCCGGCGCGCGTTCGCTCAGCATCGCTTGATCAGTTGAGGCGCGCCTTGACCTCGGCAATGGATCTGTCCATCAGCTCGTTTGACACCGCGCCCTTGAGCCGCCCGCTCAGCACTTTTTCAGCAGCGGCAATGGCGACATCGACGGCGACCGAGCGCACATCAGCGATGGCGCGGGCCTCCGCCTGGGCGATCTTGGCCTCGGCAGCCTTGGTGCGGCGCTGAATAGTGTCGACGAGCTGGGCTTCCGCCTCGACCTTGAGACGTTCCGCATCACGTCTGGCGCTTGACACGATCTCGCCCGCCTCACGCTCGGCATCGCGGGCTTTACGCTGGAAATCAGCGAGCAGTGCCTGCGCTTCCTCCCGCAGCCGGCGGGCGTCATCGAGATCACGCGCAATCGTCGCGGCGCGATCATCCAGCGATTTGGCAATGGTGCGATGGACGCCGGCTTTCAGTGCAATGGCAATGAAGATCACCAGCGCCACGCCGGTCCAGAACACCGGATCCTTGATGAATTCGATCATCGTCTTGTTCCCGGCAGATGCATGGAGCTGGCGACCGCCGCACCGATTTCGTCGCGTGTCGGTGCGCCTGTGAGCTTGGCCACAATCGCCTCGGCGCAGTCGGTGGCAATGGCGCCGACCTCGCCCAGCGCCTTGTCGCGCACCGCAGCGATGCGCTTTTCGGCGACAGCCAGATGCTGGGCGAGCTTTGCCTCTTCCATATCCTTTTTGCCGGCAAAGTCAGCGGCCATAGTCTGGCGCGCTTCATCAGCCAGTTTGGCGGCGCTGCGACGGGCATCGGCAAGCGCTTTTTCATAAGTCTGTTCGGCGGCACTCGCTTCATTCCTGAAGCGTTCCGCCTCGCTCAGATCACCGCTGATGCGCCCGCGACGCTCAGAGAGGATGCCGCCCACACGTGGTGCCCCCACTTTGGCCATGAACAGCCACAGCAGGCCAAAGGCGATCGCCAGCCACAAAAGCTGAGAGCCGAAGCTGTCAGGCTTGAAGGGCGGGAAAGAGCCATGGCCCGCATCATGCGCGACCTCGGAGTGAGGCGCGGCACGTGCCGCCCCCGCTGCCGGTGTCACATTTGTCGTCGGCGTTGCCATCAAAGGCCTCCGTCAGGGCGCATATCCGGCGCGGGTCGATGATCCGCGCCCCAGGAACTCAGAGCGCGAAGAGAAGCAGGAGCGCAATCAGCAGCGAGAAGATGCCGAGCGCTTCGGTCACGGCGAAGCCGAAGATCAGGTTCGCGAACTGGCCCTGGGCAGCCGACGGATTGCGCAGCGCGCCGTTGAGGAACTGGCTGAAGATCATGCCGACGCCCACGCCCGCACCGCCCATGCCGAGGGTGGCGAGACCTGCGCCGATGTACTTTGCTGCAACTGGATCCATGGTGAACTCTTTAAGGTTAGATCTGTTTGAGTGGATGGAAGTGTCTGTTCGATCTGTCCGGGCGCTGCGTCAGTGTCCGGGATGCAGCGCGTCGTTGAGATAGATGCAGGTGAGAATGGTGAAGACGTAAGCCTGGAGGAATGCGACCAGCAGTTCGAGGCCGGTCAGCGCCGTTGTCATGGCCAGCGGCAGCGCCGCGCCGAAGATCCCGAGCGCGCCGAGCGCCGAGAGCGAGGTCACGAAGCCCGCGAACACCTTCAGCGTGATGTGGCCGGCCAGCATGTTGGCGAACAGACGCACCGAGTGCGACACCGGACGCGAGAGGAACGAGATGACCTCGATCACCATGATCAGCGGCAGGATGTAGATCGGAATGCCGTGCGGCACGAACAGTTTGAAGAATTTGAAGCCGTTCTTGTAGATGCCGTAGAGCAGAACGGTGAGGAACACCATCAGCGCCAGTGCCAGCGTCACGATCAGATGGCTGGTGACGGTGAAGGTGTAGGGAATGATGCCGATCAGGTTCGCCGTCAGGATGAACATGAACAGCGAGAACACGAACGGGAAGAATTTCATGCCTTCGTCGCCGACGCTCGATCGCAACGTATTGGCGACGAACTCGTAAGACAGTTCGGCGACCGACTGGATGCGGGTCGGGATCAGGTGACGGCCGGCGGTTCCGCCGATCATCAGCAGCGACACGACGGCGACGGCGCCGAACATGTAGGCGGAGGAGTTGGTGAAGGCGATCTCCTGACCACCGATGTGGCCCAGGGTGAAGATCTTCTGGATCTCGAATTGATGGATCGGATCGGCCATCCACGTCGTCTTTCGTCGTCGGCCGGCGGGTGCCGGCGGTCAAAACTGGCGGGTTCGCGCCCGTCCGTTAGTCGAGTGTGCGTTCCGGTGCAACACCGGCAGCCCGCATCACGTTGATCACGCCCGCCGCAAAGCCGAGCAGGAAAAACACGATCAGGCCCCAAGGCGAAGTCGACAGCAGATAGTCGAAGCCCCAGCCGATCACTCCCCCGACAATCACGCCGGCGACCAATTCGGATGAGAGGCGGAAACCGCGGGCCATCGCAGATGCGCTGGCGGTGGGATTTCCCTGCTCGTCCGACCGGCCTGCCTGTTCTCCGCGGCTCTTCCTCACGTCGGAGAGCTGCTGGTTCAGGCGCGTCAGTCTTTCGGAAAGCGCGGTTTCGTCGGCGGACGGTTTGCCCTGTGGTTTCCCGCTTCGGTCGTTCCCGCCGGTGCCGTCAGTCATGACCGTCGACACCCCGAAAATGCCCGTAAAACCAGCGAAAACGCCCCATCGCCCACAAAACCGCGCGGACCATACTGACCGACCTTAACCAAGTCAAGCAAAGTTGAAGAGCTTTGAACGGCTCTATGCAATTGGAATTATTGGAGAAAATAGGAGGCGCGACATTCACGCGTAGCGGCATTCCGGCGTTATCGCTGCAATGCAATCTCGCTCGATTCCGCGACGGCGGGCGATGCGGATCAGCGGCTCGCTGTACCGGTGCGTTTTGCCGGCGATTTGGGCGGAGGAGGACCACGTTCGGCGCGACATTTGCCTTGCTTGAAATGGACGCATGCGTTTGTTGGGATGCAGTCGCGTTCGCGCGATCATGTGCGCAGATGGAGCAGGAATGGCCCGACAGATCGACTATTACTTCTCGCTGGTATCGCCCTGGGCCTACATCGGCCATGACCTGTTCATGAGCACGGTGCGCAAGCACGGCGTGTCGGTGAATTACAAACCGGTCGTGCTCGGCGAACTGTTCGCGGAAACCGGCGGCCTGCCGCTCGGCAAGCGCCACCCGGTGCGTCAACGCTACCGCATGCTCGAACTGCAGCGCTGGCGCGAGAAGCGCGGCCTGAACTTTCATTTGAAGCCGAACAATTGGCCCTACAACGCGCGCATTGCCGACGGTGTGGTGCTTGCGGCGCTTGCAAACGGCCTCGATCCTGATGCGTTCATGCGGCTTGCCTACGCGGCATCGTGGGAAAAACAGCTCAACGTCGGTGACGCCGCTGTCGTCACGCAGCTGGCCGATGAGGGTGGATTGCCGGGCGCCAAGCTGGTCGAGCAATCGGCGTCGGATGCGATCGGCAAGACCTACGAAAAGAACCGCGAGGACGCGATCGCGGCGGATGTGTTCGGCTCGCCCGCATACGTACTCGATGGCGAGGTGTTCTGGGGGCAGGACCGGATCGAACTGCTCGCCGACGCGTTGGCTTCGACGCGGAAGGCCTATCGGCCCGACGTTTGACGGGAGTGGTGATGGCATCGGCCGGACGACTTGGGATGGTGTCTTGCGTGATCGCCCTGAGCGGTCTCGCGATGACCGGTCCTGTGTCGGCGCAGCCGATGTATGGCCCCGCCATCATCGTCCCCGGTCCGGACGGCGTGCTGTGGCTTGATGAGCCGCGGCGCGGCTACGCGGCGCGCGGTCGTCATGCGTTTCATGATGACGCGATCAGCCAGCGCTATCTCGACGGTCTGGCGCGCCGCAAGATCAAGCGGCCGGTCGTTCACGCCCGCCGTGTGCGCACCGCCGACGCGGCGCCGCAGGTGCAGCCTTCTGTGCCCGTTCAGCCTGCTGCACCGGCGCCGGTGACGACCGAATCCATAAAGCCGAAGGACGACAAGGCAAAGGATGACACAGACGCGCTGCGTGAGCAGATCGCGCGGTTAGGCGCGGACACGCAGGCGCTGCGCGGTGAGATCGCGACGCTGAAAGGCGAGCTGTCGAAACGAATCGCAGCGGCCGAGCAGCGCCCCGAACCGCCGAAGACAACTGCGACCGCCAACAGCGACGAGTTGGTCAAGGTCAAGGAAGAGGCCGCGCGGCTGAAGGATGAGACGACGCGCCTGCGTGGCGAGGGCGACGCCCTGCGCGATCAGCTGGCCAAGCTCGCAACGGAGACCGGCGGGCTGAAAACCAGCGTTGCCGCGCTCAGGGACGAATTGGCGAAGCGGCCGGTTGCGCCTCCGAAGGCCGAAGAGCCGCGCAATGACGAGCTCCCGAAGGTGAAGGAAGAGGCGACGCGTGTGCGCGAGGAGACGACGCGTCTGCGCGGCGAAAGCGATCAGTTGCGCGAGCTCGTGGCGAAGCTCGCCGCCGACACAGGCACACTGCGGGGCGAGATCGCGAGCCTCAAGGATGAACTCGCCAAGCGGCCGGCCAACGCCAATGGCGCCGTCACCGGCAAGGTCGAGCAGCAGATCCGCAAGGATGAGCCGCTCCGGCGCACAGATTCGCTGAAGAAGGGCGGCACGACGGACAATAAAGTCGTCGAGCGCGCGCCCGGCGGTGAGGAGCGCGAGGCCGGCGTGATGGAAAAGGCGTGGCGGCGTCTGCTCGATATGATGGGCAGGAAAAGCGCGCCGTAAGTCTCGGCGCTCAACGTATCGACAACATCAAAACAAAACGGCCGCGGATTGCTCCGCGGCCGTTTCGCTTGACGTGAATTGCAGGCGCCGTCGGCGTCTGCACTGCCGCCTTACTTGGTGATGTCGACGTCCTTGGTTTCCGGCAGGAACAGGAAGCCGATGATTGCCGTCGCGGTCGCGAACACGATCGGGTACCAGAGGCCGGCGTAGATATCGCCGGTCGAGGCCACGATCGCGAACGAGGTCGCAGGCAGCAGGCCGCCGAACCAGCCGTTGCCGATGTGGTAGGGCAGCGACATCGAGGTGTAGCGGATCCGGGTCGGGAACAGCTCCACCAGCGCGGCGGCGATCGGGCCGTAGACCATCGTCACGTAGACCGCGAGGATGAACAGGACGCCGATCACCGCGAGCTTCTGGCCCGTGAAGATGTCGAGCGGGTGGGCGGCCTTGATCACCGTCGGGTTCGAGGCCGAGGGGTAGCCCGCCTCGGTGAGCGCGGCCGAGACCGACTTGGCGAAGGCCGGGTCGGCGACGGGGAAGTCCTTCCCGCTGACGCTGACCACGGTCGGGCTGCCGGCCGGCTGGTTCTCGGTGGTGTAGTTCACGGCCGAACGGGCGAGCAGCGCCTTGGCGACGTCGCACTCCTTGGTGAACTTGGCCGTGCCGACCGGGTTGAACTGGAACGAGCACTCGGCGGTGTTCGTCTTCACCACCACCGGCACGTTCTGCTGGGCCGCGTGCAGCGCCGGGTTGGCGTTGGCCGTCAGCATGTGGAACAGCGGGAAGTAGGTAAGCGCGGCGAGCAGGCAGCCGCCCAGGATGATCGGCTTGCGGCCGACCTTGTCCGAGAGGGCGCCGCAGACCAGGAACCCGCCGGTGACCGCGATCAGCGACCACGCCACCATCACGTTGGCGGTGAACTGATCGACCTTCAGGATGCTCTGCAGGAAGAACAGGGCGTAGAACTGGCCGGTGTACCAGACCACCGCCTGGCCGGCCGTGAGGCCGAGGAGCGCCAGCAGCGCCCACTTGGCGTTCTTCCACTGGCCGAAGGCCTCGGAGAGCGGCGCCTTGGAGTGCGTGCCCTCCGCCTTCATCTTCTGGAAGGCCGGGCTCTCGTTCATCTGCAGGCGGATCCAGACCGAGATCGCGAGCAGCGCCACCGAGACGATGAACGGGATGCGCCAGCCCCAGACCTGGAAGGCCGTGAGCGTGCTGGTGCTGCCGTCCGCGTTGGTGATCGTGGTCGCCGGGAAGGCGCTGTTCACATAGCCTTGCGTCGACAGGATGATGATCAGCGAGAGCAGCAGGCCGAGCGTCGCGGTCGCCTGGATGAACGAGGTGTAGAAGCCGCGCCGGCCCGGGGGGGCGTGCTCGGCCACGTAGACCGCCGCGCCGCCGTACTCGCCGCCGAGCGCCAGGCCCTGGAGCATGCGCAGGATCAGCAAGATGACCGGGGCGACCCAGCCGATGCCGTAGGCGTTCATGGTGGCGTAGGAGGGCAGCAGGCCGACCGCGAAGGTCGAGATGCCCATGATCAGGATGGTGACCAGGAAGGTGTGCTTGCGGCCCACGAGGTCGCCGAGCCGGCCGAACACCAGGGCGCCGAAGGGACGCACGATGAAGCCGGCCGCGAAGGCGAGCAGCGCGAAGATGTTGCGCGTGGCTTCCGGGTAGGCCGAGAAGAACTGCGCGCCGATGACGGTGGCGAGCGAGCCGTAGAGGAAGAAGTCGTACCACTCGAAGACGGTGCCGAGCGAGGAGGCCATGATGACCTTCTTCTCGCCTGCGGTCATCGGCCTTGCCGAGTCCCCGGCCCGCGGTACTGCGGTTGCCACAGCCATTGTTGTCGATCCTCCAAAACATCGCGTGCACGGGCGTCCGGTTGGCCGGCTTCGTCCCGCCTTCATGCGCTCAGCGCATGTGCACAATCTTGTTACCACATGCCTTGGAACCGCCCAATAGGTAAATCGCCGCGAACGGTGCGCGGTCGACAGAATTTCCGCATCTGTAACGGGGCGATCCGCCGCAGATGTGCCCGGGCCGCGCCCAAGACGGCCTCAAGATGGCCCAAGACGGGCCCGAGGCGGCCTCAAGACGCGCGCGAGGGCGCGGCCGTCCGGCCGCGCCCTCACGTCTTGGTCTGTCGAAGGCTCCTCTTCGCCCGCTCAGTGGGCGTGCGCGCCGGCGGCGCCGATGCCGGTCTCGGAACGCACGTACTGCGCCTCGAAGGCGGCCCGCTCCCGCGCCGCCCGCCGCGAACGGTCGATCGAGGAGACGACCCAGATCGTCGCGAAGGCGAGCGGCATCGAGAACAGGGCCGGGTTGTCGTAGGGAAAGAGCGGGGCCGGATTGCCGAGCGTGGCCACCCAGACCGCCTTCGACAGCACCACCATGACGACCGCCGCGACGAGGCCGACGAGGCCGCCCGCGAGTGCGCCCCAGGTGGTGGTGCCCCGCCACAGGATCGACATGGCGAGCACGGGGAAGTTGCACGAGGCCGCGACCGAGAAGGCGAGGCCGACCATGAAGGCGACGTTCTGGTTCTCGAACACGTAGCCGAGCCAGATCGCCACGACGCCGATCACCACCGCGGCGATCTTCGAGAGGTTGACCTCGTGCGCCTCGGTGGTGCGACCTCGGGCGATCACCTGGGCGTAGAGGTCGTGGCTCACGGCGCTCGCCCCGGCGAGGGTCAGGCCCGCCACGACGGCGAGGATCGTCGCGAAGGCGACCGCCGAGATGAAGCCCAGGAAGTACGGGCCGCCGACAGCGTTGGCGAGGTTCACCGCCACCATGTTGGTGCCGCCGACCATGTCCTTCAGCTTGTCGAAGGCGCCGGCCGGCCCGAGCTTGAAGTAGCTCGGATCCGACATCAGCAGGGCGATGCCGCCGAAGCCGATGATGAAGGTGAGGATGTAGAAGTAGCCGATCAGGCCGGTGGCGTAGAACACCGACTTGCGGGCGGCCTGGGCGTCCGACACCGTGAAGAAGCGCATCAGGATGTGCGGCAGGCCGGCGGTGCCGAACATCAGGCCGACGCCGAGCGAGATCGCCTCGACCGGGTTCGCGACCAGGCCGCCGGGCGCCATGATGGCCTCGCCCTTCGGGTGGACCTCGACGGACTTCGCGAACAGCGTCTCGGGGTTGAAGCCGTAGCGGTAGAGCACCGCGCCCGCCATGAAGGTGGCGCCGCCGAGCAGCAGGCAGGCCTTGATCACCTGCACCCAGGTGGTCGCCTTCATGCCCCCGAAGGCGACGTAGACGATCATCAGCACGCCCACGATGATCACCGCGTAGAGGTAGGGCAGGCCGAACAGGAGCTGGATCAGCTTCCCCGCGCCGACCATCTGGGCGATCAGGTAGAAGGCCACCACGACGAGCGTGCCGGTCGCCGAGATGATGCGGATCGCGGTCTGGTCGAGGCGGAAGCTCGCCACGTCCGCGAAGGTGAACTTGCCGAGGTTGCGCAGGCGCTGGAACAGCACGATCGGCCAGCCGACCAGGAAGCCCGTCGAGTAGATCAGCCCGTCGAAGCCCGACGTGTAGACGAGGCCCGAGATGCCCAGGAACGAGGCCGCCGACATGTAGTCGCCCGCGATCGCCAGCGCGTTGGTGCGGGCCGAGATGCCGCCGCCCGCGGCGTAGAAGTCGGCTGCCGACTTCGAGCCCTTCGCAGCCCGGTAGGTGATGCCGAGCGTGAGCAGCACGAAGAACAGGAACATCACGATGGCGGGCCAGTTCGTGGCCTGCTGCTGCACGGCGCCGAGGTCGGGGCCGGCGGCGAGCGCCGGGCCGGCGGCCAGCGACGCGAGGAGGAGGAGCGCGGCGCGGATCATTGGCCGAGGCTCCGCTTCAGCTCGGCGCTCAGCGCGTCGTAGCGGGTGTTGGCGCGCGCGACGTAGAGGCCCGTGAGCACGAAGGCGAACAGGATCACGAACACGCCGAGCACGAGGCCGAGCGTGCTGGTCGAGCCGACCTTCACGGCGAGCAGCGACTTGTCGAAGGCGATCAGCCCGATGAAGCCGAAATAGACCACCAGCATTGCCGCGGTGAGCGTCCAGCCGAAGCGGGTCCGCTCGGCGACGAGCTGCTGGAAGAGCGGGCTGCGGGCGATGCGGTCGGTGGACGAGACGGGCTCGGCACCGATGCTCCGCGGCGCGCTCGCCGCGGGGCCGGTCCCCACGGAGCCCAGGGTGGTTCCTCTACTCATGGCGTACTCCTCCGAATGTCGGCGCGACCCGGCCTCGTCGATGATGGCAGCCTTGTTCTTCTCGGGCGGTCCGGCGCGGGCACCGGCGGATCCGTCCCCCAGGCTTCGCGATGCAGTTCTGCCGCGCATCACGCAAAAGCGATAATCACGTCGGCGCGAGGATTAACATGTCCCGTTCGCGCGTAGCAGCTTTTATTGAGATCGCGCGGGACAGGTCTGGGTCTCATCGGTAGACGCGCGAAAACGGCCCCGGATCAGAGCCGGAGCCGCATTTCGTTACAGATGTCGCCGCGCGGCGACGCCGGCCGATCCTCGCCGGCCCGGCGCCGGGAGCGTCGCTACGCCCGGTTCTGCCGGTTCTCGATCAGGTCGTCGACGACGGCCGGGTCGGCGAGCGTCGAGGTGTCGCCGAGCGTCGAGAAGTCGTCCTCGGCGATCTTGCGCAGGATGCGGCGCA